>Peterbilt_p2__coassemble_246_pt1 | contig 48198 bp, 38 predicted proteins | sample Peterbilt_p2__metabat2_low_PE_035 | metagenome-assembled genome bin Peterbilt_p2
TCATCAACCCCACGTTTAGCAACATCCCCAACTTCATCCGCTGACTTAGCAACAGTTGAAACGGCCGCTTTTTCAGTTGTTGAGCTAGCCACTTCTTTCGTTGCTTTTTCTGCAGTCTCTTTGGCGACTTTTTCAGTACCTTCTTTAACAACCTTCTCAGTAGCTTCTTTTGTAACCTTTTCAACACCCTCTTTGACCGACTTTTCAACCGCCGTCTTAGCAATTTCTTTGGCGCCAATCTTAAGTCCGGCCTTAGCTGCTACTGCGCCACCCTTTACAGCTGCATATCCAGTTTCTGCCGTAGCAACACCAACGGCAGCCGCACCGACATCTATCCCAGCAGCTGTTGCGGCACCTACCCAATCACCTTTCACCGCTGCGTTATAGGTACCAACACCAGGTACCATTTCAGCCGCACCTTGGGCCAAGTCACCATACTTTCCCATTTTGGGTAGCTTATCTGAAACAAACTTTTTATGAAAATCTGCGGTTGTTTCATGAGCTACGTCACCGGCTTCTTTCAGATTATCACCAACATCTTTTAGACCGTCGCCAGCCTTATCTAATGCTTTGTGTAAATCAAAGTCCATCATCTTCCTCCTCGTATGTCAAAAGACTAGCAATTTCAATTAATTCTTGCTCACTCAATCCCTCAGTTTGCTGCTGAATAAAAGCTAATAACCCTTCAGCATCTTGATTACTTACATAACCGGACATTTGTTCGCCCGACAAATCCAAAATATCAAACAAAAATCCTTGCAGAACCGGCAACTGTTCCACCTTTATCGATAGAGCACCATGCATTTCAGAATATTGCTCCAGGAGTACCTTAATCCATGAACGATTTAATTGGGATACGTTCAGACTTGTTAAACTACTTTGCCATTCTGCCTTAGGAATCTCTTCTCGTTCAAACCATGCAGACATTAAGCCGGTAATCACCTGTGTACGCGCCAATCGTAACGGTTTAATCGTCTCAACTGAATCAGGTTGGTACGGCACTTCAGTCACACTCGCCTTATCTACCAATGTCAAAACAGGTTCTATCCAATCATTCTGGTAAACCGCAGCGACACCACTCGGTAATTTTGCAATTTCATTGACCTGTTCAGTGGTTAGACCCATTGAACGTCCAACCGCTTCTCGATCATTTGCTTCAGGTGTTCGCAATATGATTTTTGTATTCGTATTCTTTATCGCAGCGATATCCACCGAAGAAGGTGATTGATCGACAATGATGAACCCCTCTCCATACGTTCGAATTTCTGCGATTGTATTCGTAATCATCTCGACAGACTTGCCGATAAGTTCTGAATCGCCAGACGTCGTATTCTTTAGCAGGTTGTGCGCCTCTTCCAAAACCGTTACGTGCTTCAAAGCTTCATTATTCGATTGCTTCTGGTCTGAACGATACTCATTAAGAATGTACACCAAGAGTCCCATAATTAACGCCTTCGTCTCCGAAGATTTAACTCGACTCAAGTCTACAATTGCACTCTCATCAAACAGGACATCATAATCTGTCTGTTCATCTGAGAAAATAAATCGGTTTAGTCCAACCGTTAGTGACCTTACCCGTGTCACCAACGCACCAGTGTAGTTTCCTTTCACTTCTGCGGAATAGTCACTTTTTTCAATCAATTCTTCTAGTGACTTAACCAGAATTTGAAAATCAGGATAGATGACATTTTCTTTGGTGAAAGTTGATGATCCTAAGTCCCAACCGACAAGTTCATATGACTTAGTAATCGCTTCTTTTAGAAACGCAGACATCGCATCATACATCGGCCAAACAACACTAAGAATTTCCACTAAGCCATCAATATGTTCTAAGACATGCACCGACTCTGGAAACTTAAAAGGATTAATCTTAATAAGCTGCGCAACCTTAGGATTCGTAGAAAACACATTCACGTCAGGCAAATGCCCAAACACATCTTTGTACTCACCCTTAGCAGGTTCTACTACCAAAAATGGAATGCCGTCCTGTCGCAACTCATTCAACAGTTGATACACTGTATTTGATTTTCCAGAACCAGTTGATCCAGTGATGAACGTATGCATATCAAGACTTTGATTTTTCAGTTCAACCTTTTTATCAGTCACACGTCCTAAATCAAATATACGTCCCAAAGTTACCTTATCACGTACACTATCGCTTTCATGCTTATCAAATAATCGATACGTATTAACTTCCTTACCGAATTCCGCGTGTTCAATTACCGCCAATCCAGGAACGGTTTTACGTGGCAATCCTAAATGAATCCCCAACTCTTTACCACTCACAGCCGTAGCTGCATTAGTTAAGTACTGACCACCATATACAAACTGTGGGTGAACAAAACGTGATAAGTATTTCTGCAAATCCTCAAATCCATTTACACCTTCATGCCACGAATTAATGGCCGAAACTTCACGACCCGACTCTTCGCCATTCATTAGCGATCTATAATTACTAGCAGCTATCTCGGCTGTCGCCATATCGTCAGAACTAAAGTATCCTGCTACATTCCACATACCATAGCTATCGAACGAATCCATGCGTTTTAACTGTTCATCCAACAAACGAAGCATATCCGTGATGCCTTTGTTCTCAGTGGTCCGTGTTTCCGACGTTCCTGAACTATCTGACAACTGTTCATTAGGTGCAAGTGATTGAATCAAGCCACCAATCGATTGTCCCATCTGACCACCAAGCATTGCACCAACGTATCCGTTGCCGTCATTACTACCCGTATTACCATTTCCGGACTGTATTTGTTCTTTTAGGCCACCAAGGAGGCCAAACCCTAATAACGAGCCAGCAACACCTGCAAAACTTGCACCAATCATCGCAGCTTTCTGTTTTCCACTCATTTCGGCAAAAGATTTTGCGCGAGATGTACTTGTACTTGAATTTTCAGAAAATTGAATCTTTTGGTACGGTGAAAGTTGTGTGTAAAGTTCTTGATACTGCTTGCGCAACAACTGAATACTTGCCGAATTCATATTTTGCGCAACAATCACACCAGTATACTTGCGACCAACCATAGCCAAAGATAACTTTTCCAGACCCTGTACAAATTTATCATTCTCCATTTGTTGGTCATCTTTACTATTACCAACAACGCTGACTGATGTTATATTTTCTTGGTTCAAGAAGTCTTGAGCTACGGTTGAAATAGATTGCCTATCCTGCGCTGTTACCTTCACACCTGGGAAGTTTCCAACCAAAGTATCTTTCAATGTGTCCCCTAACGTGACAGTAGACCTTGTGTCACCATTGGAACGAACCCCTACGTAGAAATCCGTCTTATCTCCATCGGAATCCATCAAAACAAAAACTGTCGTATTGTATGTTTGAAGCGCGTTATAGACAGTAGTGAATTTATTAGTTGCTGACTCTCCCTTTTGATATACCATCTCGTTAATCTTAAAAAGGCGAATATTGCTAATCACATCCTCTTCTAGCTCTGGTAACTTAGCTTCCGAAAAAGGGACAACATCCATTTCAGTCAATCGTGACAAATCCCGACGTCTGATTTTTTCATCAATAATATCAAGATTAAGTCCAACCTGTTCCACCGGCGTCAAATCTTCATATTTGACTTCAACGCTAGGGTTAAGTTCATCCTTCTCAGAAAAATCTCGTTCCATTAGTTAGCTCCTTTTAAGCACATTCAAACGACCTTGAAAATCGCTTACCCAGTCGTTATCTTCTTGAATTCTTTGCGCTTCTGATGACAAATCCGCAACCACCTTCGCTTTATGCTGCTCAAGTCGTTTTAGCCCCTCTTCAATCGCTGTAAGGTATGTAGCTGATAGATTTTCGTAATAATTTGAAAGTACTTGGTCCGCCATATTAATCACTGCATCCAGAGAGGGGGCTGTATTGGTTACTGCATATTCACGCCATTCCTGCAGTGGATATGATTCTTTTCGGACCATTTCAGCATCAGAAGACCCCATTACATCTTTCACAAATTGAAAGATGTCATTATGATCTCTAACCCAATCTACCCGTTTAAGATTCAACAAATAATTTGTAAAGTCCGGAATTTCTATAGTGTCAAAATCAAAATCCCCCACTTGTACTGGTTTAGGTTGAATACCAACTAATTCAGCGTCTTCAAATAACGAGGTCAATTTAGAATTAATTGTCTTGCTTTCCAAGTCGACTGCGGCTTCTATCCGCGCCTTGAATAAATCGAAGAATCCGATTAACGCCTCACGAAATTCTGCAGCCCCTTCTTCGGCCTGTTCGCTCGTGAGTTTAACAGTACGTTTTTTCCACGCCATAACCCGATCTAAAAAATCATATAAAGCAAGTTTGAACTCATTAGGAGATTGCCAGTTATCACGCTGTTCGATGCTTTCCTTTGCAAATTCAGCATTTATAATGTCAGATTCAATTTGATCAATACGTTCAAATACCGGTTTGTTTTGCAATTCTTGTTGCTTTGTATCCCTTACCAGCCCTTCTTCAACACGCGCTAAGCTTAACTCATATTCAGAAATTGACTCCGCAATATAAGTCACCAGTGAAAAAGTTGAAAAGTATTTAACTAGCTTTGCATCATCGTATGAAGTGATTATGTTTGGTGTATCAATACCTGAATCGATGATTTCATTTTTTACGCGCAAACTATCGACATCATCAGACACAATGAAGAATAACTGTTCTTTTGTTATAGTCGGAACATTTAAAATCCGATTTAAAAATTGATCGAATTCATTAAACATATCCGCATCAACCATCACGATTATTGGTGTATCCGAAATATCACTAGGAAGCTCCGACAAATTTTTAACATTCTGAACTGACACTTCAAAGCCATCAATCGAATCCTTTTCTGATACACCATTACCAACAAGCAACACTACAAAAGGGTCAGAAAACAATTCTGCGTTTCGACGCATAAATATTTCAGCATTAAATCGTCGATTGTGATTTGATTCAAGCCATTCATTGAGTTTTTCAACTTCTAATGCTTTGGCTTCAGACCCCTCCAACTCATTTTTCAGCACAATTTGAACAGCATCTTCGATCTTTCGAGAAAATTGATTTCCGTCTTCGGAATCTACGTTGACCTTCTGACTTCGAAACGAATCCTTCAATTCCTCGAAGTCAGCTACGGTACCTGAAAACAATAATTCAAAGTTATACCCGTTCATCTCATCGCGAAAAATCCCTGGTAACTCGTTAAGCCAACTTTGCAATTTAGCTCGTGTGAATTTGTTAACGCGACTATTCATCTTCGGTGGCTGATTATTAAAAATCACTTTTGTTTCCAAAAGATATGGATTATAGCTAATTTCTGCACGGACCATAATTTAAATTCTCCACGAATATTTTCTGGCTATTTGCCTAGTTTGCCATTCTCAATGGCTACATTATATCAATAATGAAAGCAGTAAGTATGAATGAACTATGTATATCTTTTTATATTAAATAAGTAAAAAAGGTTCTGACCTGTAGCGTCAGAACCTTTTTCAAATTTAAATATTAACCAGCTTGCCCTTTTTGTCCTTAGCAATCATAAAGAATACAACTGCCGCAATCGACCATGCCCACACAATGTGGCCGAAGAACTCTGAGAAGTGCTCATCAAATGGTTGGTTCCAAGGAGCTGGCACAGTTCCCATTGCTGGCATCAAAACGATGTGCCAAGCGAACCATAGTAAGATACCGTAAGCAGCACCTTGCCACAAACCAACCTTTGACCAGTATTGTGAAATAAACACATAGGCCATGGCAAAGAATACAGAAAATGAGAAGTGCAAAATCAATGTAAACCAAAAGACCTTTTGATCATGTGAGTAATATACGTATGCGTGTGTCAAACTGTGCGGCACACCAAACTGTTCCATCATTGTTTGTGGTGGATTCGTTAAATTACGCGCAATTGTACGCGGTGGCAACAAATTCTCCCAACCAATCTTAACCATGCCGGAAATCATTCCAGCAACAAAGCCATACCACACACTCTTAAGGATAATTTCCTTCAAGCTAGCGACCGGCTTATCCAACTTAAACATCTCTATACCTCCATAAGTCGTCTTACGCACATTTCCTATACGCATACCAACTAATTAACATTGATAAATTTATCACAAGGCACTTACAATGTCAAAGCAATTTAAAAAATACCGTTTAGCATAGCAGCCAAACGGTATTTCGTATTATTTTTCTTCAATTGTTTTCGTGACCAGGTCACGCGCCTGCTTAATGGCTGGCTCTGATAAGCAATATTGTTGCATAGTGGCATCGATAATCGCTTCATCATAACCAGAATTAGCGGCCACTAACTTCACTAACTTTGCGACTCCCACTGGAATATCAATCTCACGTTGGTATAACAAACCATGGTACATCACTTCAGTAAAACCACCCCACGCATTGATCAAATTAATGTCCAGCTTCGCCGGCTCAACAACCTTGTGCGCAGATAACAACTCTAACGACCAATTGATTTGTTGGAACATGGCAGCATCAGCTAACCGACGATTTTCAAGAATATCTAAATTGAATTGACGCATCTCTTTTGAATGGAAAAACGTGTAAAAATAAATCTGAATGGCTAGATAATAACGTGACAATTTATCAACGTCAGGATACAGTTCATCAACCGCTGCCATGATTGTTTCTGATACTTGCGCGTTAACAATTGTGGCAAAATCTTCCTTCTTTGAGAAGTAGTACTGCACAATTGATCGTTGCAGTCCCGCGCGTTGGGCGACTGCCGAAAAACTCGTTTTCGCATATCCCTGCTCAACAAACAATCCCCAAATCGCACGGCGGATATCGGCAATTGTTTGCTCATTACGTTGTCGTCCCATGTAACCCCAGCCTCCTAAAAAGAACTTCATTCATTTTCACCCATATTCAACAGAATAACAAGCAACTGCTGTATTAAAAAATACCGATGGCTTAACAACCATCGGTATTTAACTTTATTCAATTAATTAAGCGTAGTTCTTCAAGTATGAAATGCCCATTGCACCTGGGCCAGCGTGCGTTGATTCAATTGGCGTTGTTTCCGCAATATCTACAACCGCGTCTGGGAACAATTCACGGGCACGCGCTGCCAAGTTTTCTGCATCTTTGGCTGCGTCGGCGTGTGAAATACCGATAACAGCAATACCGTTTTCTTCCGCCTGCATGCGCTCAAAAATCAAGTCTTGGTAGGCCTTGATTGTCTTCTTACCACGGCCCTTAACTTCCATCGTGATTTGGCCAAGCGGCACGTGCGCACCAACCTTGATATCCAACAATGAACCAATCAAGCCAGCCGTCTTTGACAAACGACCACCTGCAACTAGGTTCTTCAATGTGCTAACAGTTAGGTATAGTTCCGTGTTATCTTCAACGCGTTGCAATTCTGCCAAAATTTCATCACGCGTTGCACCGGCTGCAGCCATGCGACCAGCCACCAAAACTTGCATGGCCAAGGCACGATCGATGTAGTTTGAATCACGGACAACCACATCATGTGGCACCATGCGTGATGCTTGTTCAGCCGCTTGCACCGTTCCTGATAACTTGTTCGTCAAATGCAATGACAAGATTTCAACATCTTCTGGCATGGTTTCATAAACTTCCGTAAACGCACCCAATGATGGTTGTGACGTCGTTGGCAATGCCTTAGCTTCCGCCATCTTTTCAATAAATTCGCTTGGTGTAATTGATACCCCATCGTGGTAAACCACACCATCAATCATCACCGTTAGAGGCACAACCGCAATATCATATGCAGCCACTTCTTCCGGCGTCAAACGCGCTGTTGAGTCAGTTACAATTTTTACTTTAGCCATTTCAAATTCCCCCTCGACCTTCTGGTTAAAATACTTATGTTTAATAACTAAACCATCTAGTATCTAAAACTATATCATATATAGGACGATTTTAAAACATAGGACAGTGTTTCAATAGCGCAAAAAAATACTCCCAACTAGCATGGCGCTAATTAGGAGTTTCATTGTCATTTAAATCGGCGTTTCAAGCGTCATTCGCTCAGCGATATCTAACAAGTATTGTGACACTTGCTGGTCTTGCATTGTTTTAATGAGTCGGACAAATTCATCGAAACGTGGCTTAGTTAATTCTGCTAAAGCACGTGAGTTATCAAGAAAGGCAATGATGATTTGTAACCCGAAATAAGCTTGGCGCATTGTTAACACGCCAAACAATTCACTGCTTAACAACTTCGTGAATTCCTCGTCGGATAGCTTTTGAAGTGGCATTTGCCATTGGCCACCAGCCGTTTCCGTGAGATTATCAAGGATTTCTTCAGCTAAACGAACTTGATCAGCTTCTAACACATCCCCCAATTGAATCTGTAGCTTCTCAATAAAGATATCGACTTGGTTATGATTTGCCTCACGCAACTCAGCCGGCGTTGTCGCCATCAATACTGGTAGTTTTGCCAGTTCAGTTGGGTGCAGTTCTTTCTGAGTAGCTTGCAATAGCTGTTCTTTATCATCAAAGACCACTTGGTTACGGTCATTCAATTGTAAAACTGGGCCCAATAAATCATTAACTTGTTGCAACCAAATCTGAACCTGGTGCTGGACTTCGTCCGATGACTGGTGGCCAAACGCCATCGCGATATGCTTAATCATCTGCACCTTCGTTCGACCATATAGTGCATCTAGCACTGCTAACTGTGTATTGTGGGCGATTGTTTTTTGCCAACGTTCAAAGTCATAATCAGCTTCCCAATCCGGATCCAAACTTTGAATATAGAACGGTTCCATGTATTGGTAGAACAAGCGCGCATCTTGGTTCTTCAACTTGATATCTTGGAACAAACGTTCATTTTCCAAGTAATCCCACAAACCACCAAAGCCTCGACCAATTGCACCAAACTTTTCTTGTCCCGCCTTGCTAGCCCAATAATCATCTGCGAATTCATCCAATGCCTGTTGGTCATTTAAACTGATGCCAGATTCAGTTGCGACCGTCGCCACCCGTTTATCTGCTGAATAGTAGCCAGGGTATGACGCCTCATGTTCAAACTGCCAAGCCAATTGTTGAGCAGTCGTCATAAAGGTCGGCGCATCAACTGCCACGGCCGGATTAGCATCCACAAACATCGCAATCACATCAGGTAAGTGTTGTTGCTCGACCGTCAAAACCACCGTTGGTACAAAATAATTGAATAGGATGCGCTTCAGGCCAGTCGTCGTCCACTTACCCAATGGTTCATGCGCAATTTCACGCATCATATCAGCAAACAACGGCAACATGGTCGTCACCATTGACTCTTGTATCGTACTGTCCAATGCTTCAAATTGTGGCTGGCTTGCCAACTTAGTCAACAACGGCTTAATACTGTCCGTCGTTTGTGACGTTTCATCGGCCAACGTCTCATTCGCTAAGTTATCTCGATAAGCTGCCAATTCATCAATCACCCATTGCTCAGCAATACTCGGCGCCAAATCAACTTGTGCCATGCCATTCAGTGCCAAGAATTGGAGCAAATCTGTCGTGAACGCAATTATCGTTTCATCATCCAACGCTTGAAATTGTTCATGCGACCCAATCGTAAAGGTCAATCCTAACAACACATCTTCGACATCCCATGCAATCGTTGGCTTGTTAGTTACCAAATACACATCATCCAAAATTGCTGCGCTCATTTGTTGGGCATTCACCCACTCCGTTTGCTGGGCGAATGATGCCGTTAAGTCTCTAAATTGTTGGCGATTACGCTTCAACGTCCGCTTGTTGATTGGTCCCAACGCCGTTCCGGCCGTTGACAAGCCAGCCCTCACGTCGTCCACAAGCGCTTCGTCAATAAAACCATCTTGATCTAATTTGAGTTGCATGATGTTAATCCTCGTACCCGTTTGAATACAGGTAGTATACAACAAAACGACCTGAGGCGTTGCTTGCCAGTCAGGTCGTTTTCGACATTACTTTTTACTTAGCTTATTCGTTAAGAACAATGCTGGAATCAAAATCAACAATGACAAACCCGCTGACCAAGCAAATCCAGTTTGATAGCTAGCTGCAATGCTGGTGTGCGTTGTCATATAACCAGCGACCACCGTTGCGATGACGGCTGAACCAAAGGCACCACCAATATTTTGGAAGGTACGTGAGGCAACTGAGATTGATCCAGAATCACGTTGGCTACCACCAACAAAGGCATCCGTCATCAGAGGCGACAAAATACCTCCAGCTCCGATTCCACGAACCAACAAAACAAGACCAACTAGCCAGTATGCAGTGCGGCCATCAAAGTACACGAACGGTACCGTTCCGACTAATGTAATGAATAGACTAACAATCGTGACGTAACGTGCGCCAATGCGATCAATTAGTTTACCAACGATTGGACGTGCCAACAACATGCCGACACCTTGTGGAATGAGTGACAAACCAGCCACAATCACTGAATCACCACGCAAGTTTTGGAAGAACAACGGCAACAAGAGCATTGCACCACTTGTTGCCACACCACCAACAACCATCCCCACCATTGCGGCAGAGAAGTTCTTGCGCGTAAACAAGCGAATCGGCAAAATCGCCTTATCACCCATAAAGTGTGCATAGATGCCATAAACCACCATCAACGCAACACCTGCACCAACGTACGCAAGCGTGGTGTGGTTGGCAAAATCACCCTTGGTGCTAGCTTGTACAATACCGTAAATGATTGTTGATGAGACACCAGCTAATAGTGCCACTCCGATGACATCAAACTTCGAGTGACGATTTTTTGCTTCAAAGTTCGGCAACTTTAGCGCAATTAGGAGTGAGGCCAAAATCACAATTGGCACATTGATATAGAAAATCCAACGCCATGATGCATATTGCAACACAATACCACCGACAACTGGTCCTAAGATAGGTCCAAGCATAATTGGCAAACCAACAACCGCCATCAAACGTCCCATTGCATCACTACCAGCTAGATCAACTAACAAAGTCGTTAGCAACGGCGTTAACATACCAGCCGCAGCACCTTGGAAAAGTCGGAAAACAATCAAACTGTCGATATTCCAGGCCATGGCTGATGCTAGCGAGAAGACCCCAAATGCGATTTCTGCTACCAAAAAGACCCACTTACCACTAAAGCGATTAACTAACCAACCCGCGAACGGCACCGCGACGGCCGTTGCCAGTACGTATCCCGTAATAACCCACTGAATCGTTGATAACGTTGCGCCAAAATCACGCGCTAAATCATTAACTGCGATATTAACCATCGTTGCATCGAGCATCGGTGCAATGGCGCCTAGTACCAAAATCCACGCCATGTTAATCACATGCCTAGGCAATGCATCCGTCTTTTTCTCAACCATCTCTTTTACCTTCTTTTACACTTTGTTTCTTTTTAAGGTACACTGTGTATCTTTTGAACAAAAGCTATTATAGACACATCATTTTATAAACGCAAGCATTTTAGATACATTGTGTATCTTGTTTTCGAAAACTCGGGTACAATGGAGGTACAGATACTAATTGAAAGGTTGGTCGTAACGCTATGGCTACTCGAAAAACTGGGGATGATCTCACGAACGCTATTTTTAGTGTCACCCGTGAAATCATGGCCCAAGAAGGTTATCAAGCCGTTAACTTTGCTCGCATTGCTCGTGAATCTGGCACTTCCCGAACGGTACTGTACCGTCGTTGGCCATCGCCATTTGCTTTAATGACCGAGGCGATTCAAGACGAAGCCCATCAAGTGCAAGGTAAGCTGGTTGACGCTGACTTCAGCACTGGTTCACTGCGGGGTGATTTGTTGGAAATGTTGACCCGATACAAGCACTCAGCAGACATTATGGGGCGTACTTACAACCGTGCCATTCTGGGTGAAGTCAGCAAAGACGATAACACTGATGTACTCACTTTCTTGAACCAAATTAAGCAATCCAACTTGTTTATCATGGAGCGCATTTTATCAAAAGCGCAGCTCAATGGTGAAATCAATAACACCACAACCGACATGGTGAAACTATTGCCCTTCGAACTACTTCGATACCACTTCTTGATGAGCGATGAACCCATTACCGATGATTTTGTCGCTGAATTGGTAGATGACGTTATTTTGCCAGCAATCATGAATCAACAACGCTAAAAAACGCCCTGGCCGAATTTGGTCAGGGCGTTTTACTGTGTTGGCTTTACTTAACAAGCGTCGTTTCAACAAAGCTTGCAAGGTAGTCTAGGCTGCTCAATTGCGCATTGCAAAGTGAGCTATCACGGCAAATAAGATTACCGCGCTTCGTATAATTACCTTCAGCACCTCGTGACTTCACCTTTGATAGGAACATTGAAACCGTTCCTAGTTGGTGACAGATGGCGCACAATCCGTTCAACGGCTTAGGATCGAAATCACCATAGATGCCCACCAACTTACCGTCACGTGGTGCGACGATGTACTTCTTTTGGCTACCATTGTCATTCCAGCCCAAGTAGGTCATTTCATGACGATTCATGTTTTCCCACTTAGGTTCAGGTAGCTTCTTAACCTTCTTGAACAACTTGCCAAGTTGATTTGCACTCAACTCAGGAAACGGCGTCACCAATTCGGCAAGCTGCTTAAATGCATGTTCAGCACGTTGCTTTGACAGTGCAATTTCAGGCAATTGCGCCAAGAACTCATTGGCGACATCCGTGTCTGGCAAAATGTTCTTAACTGTTTCAATCACATCGGCCTGAACGACAGACTTAACGTTCTTATCGTTAACTGAGTTAAACGCCTTGTTCAAGATGATGACTTGTTCTTTGATTGCAACGAATTCGTGCGGTTGTAGTTGTTTGTCCATGTTTACGCTCGATTTCTAGATACACATCGCACAGACTACGCCGGCGATGAAAATTACTTTGAATTAACCTTCATGTGGCGTACAGATAATGATCCAAATACTGGCATCTTCATCATCTCCATTCGTTTTTGATAGTTCAATCATTATATAGAAATGTGTAAAAGTAAGCAATAAAGCGACCTGACTAGTTATTCAGTCAGGTCGCTTTACGTCTTACTTATTCAATTCAAGCACCGCAACATATGGCAAGTTGCGGTGGTGGTTGTTATAGTCCATGCCATAACCAACCAAGAATTCGTTTGGTACTTTCGCTCCCACAAAGTCAGGTGTAATGCCCCCGGCGGACACATCATCACGCTTGTCGACCGCTACCGCCACCAACACTTGATCAGCCCCTCGCTTCTCAAAGTCAGCTTTTAGATAACGCAACGTCAATCCCGTATCAATCACTTCATCGAGGATAACGACGGTACGGCCGGCTAGGTCAACCTTCAAATCACGTTGAATCGTAATGTGACCAGTTGACGAATCCCCCACGTAACTCGACACATCGATATAATCCGTTTCAACGTCACGGCCCACCGCACGCAGCAAATCAGCCATCCAAATGTAGGCACCCTTCATGACTCCCACAAAAACAGGTCGGTCAACATGTGCCGTTGCATCGTTGATTTCAGCTGCGACGCGTTCAACCATCGCAGCGATTTCTTCAGTTCCCAAAACAGTCCGTTGCAACGTCATTGTTTCCATGTTTTTACCCCTCGTTCCAGATATCGAATAGAATAATCGTTTGCTCGTTTGAAGGACCAACTGCGAATGTGTACAATGGCACACCAATCAATTCTTCAACGCGCTTCAAGTACGCTTCTGCATTAGCTGGCAATTCTTCACGTGACTTTACCCCGGTAATGTCATCATCCCAGCCTGGCAACTCTTCATAGATTGGCGTTACGCGACGCACATCTCCCAAGCTTGCTGGGTAATGCTCAATGCGTTGACCGTCCAACTCATAAGCCACCGCAATCTTCAACGTCTTCAAACCTGACAACACATCAAGTGAGTTCAATGACAAGTGCGTGAAGCCACCAATGCGGGCAGCGTGACGCAAAACCACTGTATCCAACCAACCGATACGACGTGGACGCTTCGTCACTACGCCGTATTCGTGACCGATTTCGCGAATGCGATCACCAACTTCATCAAACAATTCCGTTGGGAAAGGTCCATCCCCAACTCGTGACGTATAAGCCTTAGCGACACCAACAACACGATCAATTTTCGTTGGGCCAATACCAGCACCAATCGTTGCGCCACCACCAACTGGTGAAGATGACGTTACGTATGGGTATGTCCCGTGGTCAATGTCCAACATGGCTCCTTGCGCCCCTTCAAGCAAGACACGCTTGTTGCTATCTAGGTATTCGTTGACAATCACTGTTGTATCCGTAATGTATGGCTTCAATTGTTGACCGTAATCAGTAAATTCGGCTACCAATTCATCCAAATCAAGTGGTTCATGATTATAAATCTTTTCCAACAACTCGTTCTTTTCAGCCAAAACCGTCGTCAAACGCTCACGCAACACAGCTTCGTCCAGCAAGTCCACAACACGAATACCAGTACGTGCAGCCTTATCCATATAAGTAGGACCGATACCACGTCCAGTCGTCCCAATCTTGCCATCACCCTTACGTGCATCAGCCAATTGGTCAATCAAAATGTGGTAAGGGAAAATAACGTGCGCACGATCTGAGATACGCAAATTATCAGTCGTTACACCCTTCTCTTGAATACCGTGCAACTCTTCCAACAATGCCTTCGGGTTAACCACTGACCCGTTACCGATCACTGCCAAACGGTTAGGGTTGAAAATCCCTGAAGGAATAGCTGACAACTCAAACTTCTGTCCGTCAACATAAATCGTGTGGCCGGCATTGTTACCACCTTGGTAACGCACTACCATATCCGAGTTCTGTGCGATGAAGTTTGTAATCTTTCCCTTCCCTTCATCTCCCCATTGACTACCAACAACTACGATTCCTGCCATGATGGCCCCCTTAATTTACTGGAACGTTCGTAAAACACGAACATTTCAAAACGTTTTATCACAAAATCTATTTTATCAACAAACATTTGAAGTTTCAACACTAATTAGTGTTAAAGTTCGATTTTTGACGACCACTTTTAATTCACACTGTTAATTATTCGTGTTTTCATAATGTTCATTACATTTTGTGCATAATAAAAAGCGATACACCGAAGTATATCGCTTTAACATTAATGGTTATTGCGGTTGACAATCTTAATGATTTCCCAGGCAATATTCGGAATCACTGATAAGATTGCAGTGATAATCCATTGTCCCGTCGTCAAGGCGTGGAAGTGGAAAATCTTTTGTGTCACCGGTACCGTCACAACTAACAAACTCAACACTGCCGCCAAAATAGCCATCATTACCAAACTACGATTTGCTGAAAACTTGATGCGGAACATCGACTTTTCACTACGGATATTAAAGACGTGCAAGATTGACGTCATCGACAAGACAACGAACGCCATTGTGTGACCAGCTTCAACGTTACCCGTCCAGACACCGTACCCTTGGGCTAACAGCGTAATCACAGCGAACAAGATAGCATTAAAGGCGATGCGAATACCCAATCCATGCGCAAATACGCTGGCCTTTGGGTTGATTGGCTTCTCATTCATCACATCACCGTGCGCTGGCTCCTTAGCCAAGGCGAATCCTGGCAAACCATCAGATACCAAGTTAATGAACAACAACTGGGCTGCCATAAACGGGCTACCCCAGCCGAAGATCATCGCCATGACAATCACGATAATTTCTGACATGTTAGCACTCATCAGGAAGTTAATCGTCTTACGGATGTTGCCGTAAATGCCACGGCCTTCTTCAACCGCATGCACGATTGTCGCGAAGTTATCGTCGGTCAAGACGATATCAGCCGCTTCACGGGCAACATCGGTTCCAGTCTGGCCCATTGCGATTCCGGCATTAGCAGCATTCAAGGCTGGTGCATCGTTCACACCATCCCCAGTCATCGCCACCACATCACCACGCTTCTGCCAGGCCTTAACAATTCGAATCTTATCCTCTGGCGTAACACGGGCATACACAGCATAGTCTTGGACTGTTGCATCCAACTGCTCATCTGACATGGCGTGCAGTTCAGCACCCGTTAATGCCTTATCAGTTGGCAACAAAATCCCAATTTCACGGGCAATCGCACTTGCTGTCGCCACGTGGTCACCGGTAATCATTACCGTCTTAATACCAGCCGCACGGGCTTCCGCAACGGCTTGCGCTGACTCTGGACGTGGCGGATCAATAATCCCAACCAGTCCGAGCAACTGTAGGTTTTGTTCCAACTCTTCGGCTGTCGGTTCTTCAGAAATCGTCGCCAACTTAGTCATCGCAACCGTAATCACACGCAATGCTTGATCACCAAATTGCTGGTTGATTTCCGTTGCGCGACTTTGAACATCTGCTGGTAACTTTGGTAACAAGACATCGAAGGCGCCCTTGGTAACTGCCAAGTAACCATCCGCCACCTTGTGCACCGTGGTCATACGCTTACGAGTTGAGTTAAACGGAATTTCATAAACCTTTGGATACTCAGCTTGCAAGTCACGATAAGCATCAACACCACCGATACCAGCCACCAAGGCGATTTCAGTTGGCAAACCACTTAGTTGCCCATCTTGCACCGTCACATTAGTTGATAATGCGCCAAAGCGAAGTGCATCAGGTACGGTATCAACTTGGTCGACTGGCACAACTTCATCTTTGGTTGCATCCCAAACTTGACGCGCTGTCATCTTGTTTTGCGTCAATGTTCCCGTCTTATCTGATGCAATCACGCTCGCTGATCCCAACGTTTCAACGGCTGGCAAACGACGCACAATCGCGTGGCGGGCAGCCATTCGTTGCACACCCAGTGCCAACGTAATCGTCACGATGACCATCAGCGTCTCAGGTACCACCGCGACGGCCAATGAGACGGCTGTCATGAACAGCTCCATGATTGGGTCTCCTTGCATGATACCCAATACCAAGACGATCAACGCTGCGACAATGGCCACAACCGTTAATTGACGACCCAATTGCGCCAAGCGCTTTTGCATTGGTGTCATTTCACGTTCTTCGGCACCAAGCAAACCGGCAATCTTACCCATTTCGGTTTCCATACCAGTTGCCACAACAACCGCTTCGGCACGCCCATTAACAATGGTTGTCCCGCGGTAAACCATGTTTAAGCGATCACCCAACGGCACGCTCTCACCGGTAATAAAATCTTCGTCCTTTTCAATTGGTTGGCTTTCACCAGTCAACGCAGATTCTTCGACACGTAAATCAGACGTCTTCAACAAACGCGCATCAGCTGGAATCTTCACCCCATTTTCAAGAACCAAAATATCACCAACAACTACATCAGTCATTGGTACGAATATGACTTCACCATTACGGCGAACCTTAGCTTCTTCGCGCTCTAAGCCCTTCAATGAATCCAAAGCCTTCTCGGCACGTCCCTCTTGCACAATCGACAAGACGGAATTAATAACAACAATGGCAATAATCAAGAAACTCTCAAAGTAATCGCCGTGCCCTTGAATAACAGTCGTCACCAATGAAATGACCGCTGCTATGATTAAAATGATTGTTGTAATATCACTTAAACTCCGAATAACCTTCTTAACTAGCCCCTCTTTTGGCGGTTCTACAAAACGGTTATCCCCATATTTTTCACGCGCCTCTTGAACTTGAGCGTCGGTTAACCCCGCATCGGGTTGAACACGCATCTTTTCAATGACTTGCGTTAACATTTCCTGATATATCATATGTCGGCCCTCCTCTTCGTCGGCATATCTCTTCTCAGTTACATTTTAACAATTTCCGTTACTTAGACCTAATAATGTGCTCAAATTTTGAAAACGTTCGTATTTTGCGAAAGATTACACTTACATTTCGTCATTCGTTCGTGAATTTCGTTGACAACGAACGTTTCATCGCCTAAACTATGAAATTGTTACGAAAGAACTTATTTTATTCTATCTATTTGAGGAGATACAGATGAACTCTGTTGCAAAATATTTCCGTTTTGGCGAACTCGGAACAAACTTCCGTACTGAGCTAATTGCCGGATTGACGACTTTTGTCTCAATGGCCTACATTTTGTTCGTTAACCCAACGGTTTTGGGAGCCGCTGGGATGGACAAGGGTGCCGTCTTCACCGCTACTGGTGTTGCTGCCGCTATCGCAACAATCTTCATGGGATTAGTTGCCCGTTACCCAATCGCTATCGCACCTGGACTTGGTGTGAACGCCTTTTTCGCTTACTCTGTTGTAATCGGGATGAAGGTGCCTTGGCAAACTGCGATGGCTGGTGTTTTGATTGCTGCCATCATCTTCTTGTTGCTAACATTCTTCAAGATTCGTGAAACCATCATCAACATGATTCCACAAGACTTGAAGGTTGCCATCGCAGCTGGTATCGGTTTGTTCATCGCCTTCATCGGCTTGGCTAACGCTGGTTTGATTGTTGCTAACGAATCAACAATGGTCTCACTTGGTCACTTGACGTCAGGTACATCATTGCTTGCAATCTTCGGGATTATTGTGACGTTCATCTTGATTGCCACACGCGTCCCAGCTGCCATCTTTATCGGTATGGTGCTAACTGCAATCGTGGGAATCATTTCAGGTTTGATTGACTTGCCAACGCACATTGTTTCAGCTGCACCTTCATTGGCACCAACGTTCGGTGAATCAATCTCACACATCACGGACATCAACACATTCCAATTGTGGACAGTTGTTTTGACTTTCTTGATTGTGACATTCTTTGACACTGCTGGTACAATGATCGGCTTGGCAACCCAAGCTGGCTTCATGAAGGAAGGCAAGATGCCCCGTGCTGGTCGCGCTTTGATGGCCGACGCTGTTGGTATGACGGCAGGTGCCATTCTTGGAACGTCACCTACTTCAGCCTACGTTGAGTCTTCATCAGGTATGGCCGTTGGTGGTCGTTCAGGTTTGACGTCAATCACAACTGGTATCTTGTTCATCTTCGCTTTGATGTTCTCACCACTTTTGACAGTGGTAACGTCACAAGTAACAGCACCAGCTTTGGTTGTTGTTGGTGTATTGATGGCCGAGAACTTGCGTAACATCGATTGGGATGACTTCGCAATCGCAGCACCTTCATTCTTGATTGTCATCGGTATGCCATTGACGTACTCAATCTCTGACGGTATTGCATTGGGATTCATCTTGTACCCAATCATGATGATTGCTACGAAGCGCGCTGGTAAGGTTCACCCATTGATGTATGCCCTAGCATTCATCTTCATGTTGTTCCTATTCATCGTTGCCCACTAAACTTGATAAAAAATAACGCCCCTAGATGAGTTCAGTTACTCATCTGGGGGCGTTTTTATCTGTTATTAGTGTAGTTCACCTTGAACGGCGTTTGTGTGCTTGCCTGGAATTGCCAAACCGTAGCGCGTGTTACCCAACGCTTGATCCACCGTCATCCCCGCAAATGTATCGTTAAATGCAGCCACCGCGGCAACCAAATCATCCGCCTCAACAAAGGCGTCGATAGCAGCAGCACCGTAAACACCCATGCGGACAATGTCCTTCAAACGGGCAACTGTGATACCACCCATTGCGACAACAGGCAAATCACTGTTTTGAACAACCGTCGTCAACCCTGCCAAGTGCTCAATTGGTGATTCTTCCGTCACGTGACGGCTTGGGTACACTGGGCTAACACTGTAGAATGCCAAACCAGCTGGCTCTTCTTCCAGCAACTCAGTACGGTTGTTAATTGAAACACCCGTGTACAAGTCAGCCGCTTGTGCTTGCGCAGTCAATTCGTTCACTTGGTGACGATCGGTAATATACACACCATCAGCCTCAACCGCAGCTGCAAGGGCAACATCGTCGGCAATCATGAAGGCAACATCTGCAGCACGCGTTACATCGCGAATGTACTCAGCCAAGTTTTGCTTTTCCACCCCAGTTAATTGTGCTTCGTTCAAAATTACCATTGAAACGCCAGCCTTAACCGCTTGCGCAACGAAGCCAGCCACATCGTCCACATATTGTGATCCAATCACCAATGTACTTGCTAATTGTTCTGCCTTAAATGTCATGATACACCTCCGAAAATCCGTTATTCTTTACATTTGTAAGTATAAAGTTTTTAAATTATCGCGACAAAGAAAAAGGACCGTTTTGCAACGATCCGCTTCTGATTATTTCGTTTGTTTGGTGCTTGCTCGCCACTCAGTTAACTTCGTTTGCAGAATGGCTGCCAACGCCAGATACAACAAAGAAAATGCACCACTATGTGTCACTAACTGATCGCTTTCAACATGCAACAAAATTGACGCAATCCAGAAAACCACGGTGCCCACGGTTGCATGATGCGCAACATCCCCCTCGTCAGTCACCCACATTTCCTCAGACAACGTGCGCGCAATCGATAGCAACCCCACTGATACAACGGCTATCAAACCGATAATCAGCCACCCGGCAGCGTTTGGATTCACCCAATCGTTTTGGACAGCTGTTCCAGCAATAATCACTCCGATGGCTAAAATCAACGCATCCAACTTATATGACGCCGTCACCAACCGCGGTTGCCATTGACGCCAAACGATATATCCCACATAGATAATCGGCAATACCCAATTCAACATTATTATCATCTCACACCTCATTTTCCAAAAAACGGTCATCCGATAACTCATCAGATGACCGTTTAGATTGGACTATTGTTGTTCTGCAAATTCCGCTTGCAAAGTTGCTTGCTCTTGGCGGTATGCATTCACAAGACGAGCTGTAGCGCCTTGCTCTTGTTGATCAATGACCGAACCCAACGTGTTCATCGCGCGTGTGTAGTCAAAATCAGTTTCGTAGTAGTAACGCGCTTGTTGCGTTGCTTGCACAACATCTGCATTATCACGATATGACAACGCCTTACGTACCAAACGTTCTGTCACTGACGCAGCCTCAATTAGCGCATCGGTGTTTTCTTGCAACGTATCCAAATCGGCCGTCACAATGCTTAGCTGACGCAAAACATCATCAACATTAATACGTGACAACCCAAGCTGTTGCTTCAAACGGCCTAACTCATCGTTCACCGCGTAGAAGAAACTCATGTACGTATCCGGCAAACCAGGCAACCCTTGACGTTCAACCGCACGTTGGATTTGGCGCAACTTGTCTGACAACAAGGTCACGCGGTTACGCGATTGTTGCACCAACTGTGGTAGATCCTTCAAGCCTTCCCACATTGAAACTTGTTCCTTTTCAATGCGCTCAAGCTCTTCGCGCAAACCGTTTTGCGTTTCTAGCAAGTGTGAGAAGACAACTTCGTGTTGTGAAATTGATGCCTTCAATTCTTCCAAGCTAACTGAAACATTTGAAAGTTGGATTTCCCAACTACGTACTTGACCAACTTCATCCTTAGTAAAGACAAAATCTTGATTCAGGCGGTCCAACTCAATGTACAATTCGTGATTTTGACGCTTGTTGTGAACAACGTAAGCAGTTAACTGCTCATTGTTCTCCCAAACCTCTTGCGCTGAACTAGCTTCCTTTTCAAATGTTTCGTACAACACTTCTGTACGGGCTTCCATTTGCGCAATCGTTTCAGTAACTTGCTTCAACGTTAAGTCAGCCAGCAAATCCAATGCGTTGTTGCGTTGGGTTTCAAGCTCTTCAAGCTCTTCTGGAATATCCGTTTCAAACTTGAATCCTTCAGCGGCCATCTTGTCATACGCGTCGTGCAATTCTGCTAATTGCCCTGGCAACGTATCATCCAATGACTTGAACAACCCTGGGATTTGTTCGATGCGTTGTTCAAGTTGGTTCGTTTCCATCCCCAACGTCTCGTAGATACCAGCGGCCGTTGCATGGTCACCAGCTTCCGTCAAACGGGCAAACTCAGCAAAGTCATCTTCCAATGATCCCAAAATTTCTTCCAACTTATCGATTGCTGGTCCGAAACTAAAGTTTTGTGACAACAACGTCTTACGTAGGTCTTGATACTTAACTTCAAGTTCCTTCACGGCTGCCTTGTGTGCTTCGTCTAGCTTTTCCAAATCAGACAAACCTTGATTAACAACATCAATCGTCATTTCAGCATCACGAATCAATTGTTGCAATTGCTTCAATTCTTGCGCTGTCTTCACGAAGTTCAAGCCTTGTGATTCGAATAGAACACTGTTGGCTTGGTTTTCAATTTCATTAAAGCCTTGCAAGAGTGCCGTATTTGTTCTCCAACAATTGGAATTGCTTAAGTGATTGACCCGTCAAACTCAATTGACGTCCTTTCACCAAGCGATCACGCATTGGAATTTCAGCTAATTGTTCCTTCTTCTGAAGCAACTTAGCTACCTTGCGTGCAGTCAATCGTTGAGAGACAAAGATAATCAAGTAAATGGCCGCTACGACAACTATCAAGCCAATTACGATATGTCCAATCTGTGTCATACTCTACCTACCTTTGGCGACGCCTAATCGTCACCAAGCTCCTTACTATTCGGGAATTATCTACATATTAGATTATCACGCCATCGGTTTTACAACCGCTTTTTTTGCCCCGACTTAGGTTTTACTTGGCGTTCTTTAACCTTTTTTAATCGCGTTTACAGATTATTTGCGGGCAAATATATATCTCATGACATTTTCCACAAAAAGGCCATCATTAACCACTAAAAGTTTTCCACATTATCCACAAGCACCAAATGAAAAGCTCACTTGCTTGTGGATAACCTGTGGATAGCTTTGTTAGAAAATGAGATTTTGATGATAACAATTAAACTAGTTTTCCACAGAGTTTCCACAACACGTCCACAAACTTATCAACAAGTTATCCACAGCCGTCAATTTAGATGGGGAACAAAAGGTCAGTATTCTTTAAAAGAGTTGGTAAAAAATAAAGCACTGACAAAAGTCAGTGCTTTGATTTAACGTCTAAAACAGCGCCCCATCTGCGATTTCGCCCAGTGTATCACGCGATGGGATAAAGAATAGTTGACCTGATTGGATGGTTGAGAACGTCAATAAAAAGTCGGACATATCCACCATTTGTTGCAACATCGCCTTTGTGACTGACCAGTAACGTGAATAACCAATAAAGTAGGTTCCTGTTTTTCCGGTTGCTGGATCAGAAAATGGCACGTTCATACGGACAATTTTTTGCTCTTCACCATCAACTTCAATCTTAGCAGCGACATTGTGTGCATTATGAAACTTTTCATCATCCTCTAGTTCCAAATCATCAAACTTATGACGACCTACCGCTTTTTCCTGTTCTTCTGTTTTCATTTTGCCCCAGAAGTCCATGTCATGCAGCCACTTTTGGGCAAAGGCGTACGACCCATTAATATACTCCGGGTCCTCCTCCCCTACCAGCGCATAATCGGCTGCTTCAAATTCAGCCGGTGCTTCGGTACCATCAATAAAGCCAATAATGGCGCGCCCTTCAAAATAACGGAAACCCTTTGTCTCATCAAGCACGGTTGCGATTGGCTCTAGAAAGACCATGAACTGACGGACAACTTCGTACACCACCGCCTCATCCCCTGCGCGAACGTGCAAGAAAATATCGCCTTCAGATGCCGGCATACTATATTCTGGTCCCGTCAATGTTGTGTAGGTTTCTAGTTGCTTAGGTACCACAGCATTTGGGAACAGATAATCCCATGCCGTTCGACTGAACCCAATCGATACCTTCAAATTCGCATCCGCTGCCCGAATCATCATCGAGCGTTCAATAGCTTGCGACCGATCAGCAAACTCAGCAATCGCTTCTTGGTCTGTTGCCAAATTCTCGCGCTTTAATTTCAATACGACGAAAGACACATTCTTTCCCACGTCTTTCCATACATCTTGCGCCTTAGTCGGTGTTACTGGCATGATATTATCCCCCAAAATTATATCGTTCTGAATTCATTATAAGCCGGGCGCATGCCAATTACTGTTTCCAACACTTCTATATAAAAAAACACCGCCAATGTGCGGTGTCAGGTATGTATCCGGGATGTAACCCGGTTTTCCGTGAATAGCTGTTTTCACGGACGGAAAGTTAAAGGGGCACCACAGCGCGGTGGGAAACAGGTTAGGCTTGTTAGCGCCATGGTGCCAGCTGCGACTCATGTTCACAACTTAGAGTTGAATGGGGTTTCAACTCTACCCTTAATCATACAAATTTATGGCCCAGCCAAATAAAACTTCCCGATACTTGCACCATCAGATATTCGCAATCATAAAGATGCCCATTTTTCGGACGTCACTTTTCCCAGTATGGACGTAAGATTTTTTGATAAGCATCCGTAAATTTGCTATCTCCAGACAGGATGACAAAATCTGACAAGTGCTCTTGTAATTGGCGACGCGCCGTCGGCAATTCATCAATCATGTCTTCATACAGTTCGAACAACCGACGTTGACCTCGCCCAAACAACGGCACATCTGCCGGATTGTTGTTAATGACCCATGATTCCTTAAGCAACGACTTTGCCAACTCTTTATTGTGCAACAGCATCGCCCGTAAAATCGCCCACTCATAAATGTCCAAGACTGCATTGTGTTGAATGTATTGCTGATCCGCTTCATTTAAAGCTTTGCGAATCGACCGCGACCACATTTCAACACCTGCTTTAGTATCGACATGAAGCAAGGCATAACGCATTACTCTGAACTCAGCAGCATGCCAAACTTCCATGCCCATTAATTCGTTGCCGATTTCTTTACTCAACTCATCGGCAGCATCACCCTGTAGCCAATTGCGACGTACGAACAATCCATCCAAAGATTTGAATTCAAAGTAAGCCTCCAAATCTTTACGGAGATGGGTTTCTTCGTAAAGTTTCTCCATTGAACGTGCCATGGCATCGTAACCCAACGGATTAACATGTTGCCAATTATATTGATGCCAGGTTGAGTTCGTCACATTAATCACACGGCGACGCATCACGGCATCGATGTCACTTGGCATCAAGTCGACCAGTCGCATCAACGTAATTAGCTCTTCTAACTCCAGATAATGCGTCTCATTATAGGTTCGATACAACTTATATGTTGAAATACCAGCATCCACCGCCATACCTGGCGTAATATGCTTTTGCTTCATGATGCGACGCAATACATCACCAAAGTGTTCAAACAGTTCTTCTGGTGGCAAGGTTGAAAACCGCGGAAACGCATCGTGCTCATGGCGTCTTGTCCAAAAACTAGCCGTCGACACTTGAATTTCATTCCACAATGCCAGTAAGTCAACTGAAATCAACCGCGTTTTAACGGTCTCAACATGTTGATTCTTCACAGCTAGCAATAAAATTGTCATGCGACTCGTCGTTGTGTATAACAACCCCTCAACCGTTGTTTTGAACAACTGCATCATTTGTTGTAAAATTCTCAGTTCCATGAATTGTGGCTCTGAGTATTGGTTCAAGATAGTCTCAATCACAAACATTGAATTGTCATAGCTACGGTTTTCCGGTTGCATCAGCAACTTATCGACAGCCGCCAAATGAATTGTAAGCACCGCGTCATACATGTCATTCGTTAAATAGTTTTGAAAGTTCGACATGCTTCGTGCATAGCACAAATACAATCGCTTAAACTGCCCCACTGTTAGTTCCGGGGCAATAACAGCAAATGCAACGATATCTAACAGGGTAAAGATATCAATCGTTACCAAGCGCTCATACATTTGCGTGACCGCTTCCTGCATTGATTCACCTTTGCGCAACGCAACCACCGCTTGAAACAACAGTTTACGGAAGTCCGTATCTTGGTCATCCACACCTTGCGCCCGTTGGGTTAGTTCGTTAATGTCTGCGTTCATTAACCAACGAATCGAAATGTCTTGAAAGCGCGACTTGCCTGTTAATAGTCCTAGTTCACTGAATGAAATTGTTAACGCGTCCATGATTGACATCATATCAATCATACTCATGTCAATTTCACCTTCTATAAAACGATAATACCGCGACTTACTGATGCCTAATGCCACAATTTCTGCCAAAGAGACCCGTTTTTCGCGTCTAACTTCATTGATCACCTGACCAATTGTCCTTAACATTGTTAGCCTTACTCCTCTAAAATACTACTCTCTAAAAAAAGCGGCTTAAAACGTATTCGTTTTAAACCGGCCCACAGGAAGTTGTTAACCCAGTATTAGTAATAAAGATTGAGGTTAATGGGCTAACAACCTCACTCATTATAACGACTAAACGTCTTTATAAATGGTTATTCCCGTTAATTAATATAGTTTACTTACTATTTAACCAAACATCGATAGCCAACGCCATTAAAACAACCTGCTTCTAATGAAAAACGGACCCGGCAATCTAATTGATTACCGAGTCCGTTTTCGTCATCGCCTACTTAGCATAGAATCGTGTTGGATAAAAGATAAATGCCACTAACTTCAATTTCTTTGACAGCCACTCGCCAAACAAACTAACTGCCATCGCAACCATAAAGACAAGTACCAAGTCGATCAACAGATTGTTACCTAGCACCTTCATCACCACAATACGAGCAATTGATACAACCGGTGGGTGAATCAAATAAATGACAAGTGAAATCTTACCAAAGTAACGCACCACATTTGAAACCTTGTCTGTCATTTCACCAAGCCACATGAATATTGCAAAGAAGACTGGAATCGTCAAAAGCTTAATCATAAAATTAGCCGGGGTAATGAAGTTCGTATCATAAAACCAAGTTGACGCACCTTGCCAAATCCACAACGCAACAATCAGTCCTAATGACGCGCCGCCTAGTACAGCCATCTGGCCACGCTGTAACTTTGAACGTAGTAAGTAACCAACTAAGAATGTTGCGCCCCAAAGTACCGTTTGGTTAATCGCATACAACGTTGGCAAGAAGCCCAAAATTGCCAATGCAAACAGCACGGTGTATACCACCAGCAGCACAGCTTTGCGCTTAATCACCAAAGTCAACGCACCAAAAAGTAACAGGATAAAGAAATAAACGTATAAATACCACAAATAACCAACTGGTTTCAGACCAATATACAACAAATCACTGATTGCGTATCTATCATGCACTGTAGATGATGATAGATTTTGCAGGATGACGTAGACAACCGAAAAGACAACATACGGTACGCCCAGCATCACCAACTTCTTTCCCAACCCTGTTATGTATTGACGCCAGTCAGTCGAAGGTTTGAACAAGTACCCCGAAATAGCAAAAAATACTGGCATAACGAACATAAATAGTACGCGTTGCGACATTTCTAGCCCTATAGCTGCTGCTGGAAATTGGCCGGTTTTATATAGTGAACCAATCGTATGAACTAGCACAACACTCAAAATCAGGATACCTTTCCCGTAATCAAGCCAGCCCACCCGCTTCTTTTTCGCGACAGATTTTTCCATATTTTTCTCCCAAGCGTTGGATAAAGCAGCGTGGTCACGTCGGATGTTTAGACCAACAGCTGCTGTGATAAATTTAATTGTACCATCTGACGCAATTCAGATTATGCCTGCTTCGAACCCTCAGAATGCCACAAAAAAAGCACGAAACATAATCGTTTCGTGCTTCTTTGTTGTACAACAAGTACGAATAATAAAATTATCCCAACTTGTTGTAGTATTCAACGATAAGGTTTTCGTTGTAATCGTGGTCCAATTCTGAACGCTCTGGCAAGCGAACCAATGAACCCTTCATCTCGTCCTTGTTGAACTCAACGAATGGCAACGTTCCAGCCGTAGCTTCCAATGAAGCTTGGATGTAAACGTTCTTTTGTGACTTCTCACGAACTGAGATCTCTTGACCTACAGTAACTTCGTATGAAGGAATGTCAACACGCTTACCATCAACCAAGATGTGGCCGTGGTTAACCAATTGACGTGCTTGTTGACGCGTTGAAGCCAAGCCCAAACGGTAAACAATGTTGTCCAAACGACGCTCCAACAATACGATGAAGTTTTCACCGTGCGTACCCTTACGGATCTTACCAGCCTTGTTAAACAAGTTGTGGAATTGACGCTCAGTCAAACCGTACGTGAAACGTACCTTTTGCTTTTCAGCCAATTGCATACCGTAATCAGAAATCTTTGCGCGGCGGCCGGCACCGTGATCTCCAGGGGCGTAGTTACGACGAGCAATTTCCTTACCAGTACCTGACAAAGAAACACCCAAACGACGTGAAACACGGAACTTAGGTCCAGTATAACGTGACATATTAAATGTCCTCCAGAATTTATTTTTGTTGAATTCTAGAGAATTGCCTCACATTCGTGCAATTCACCCAAACTTTCACCGCTGCAGCGCGGGTACTGGTGTGTTCTCCGCCATAATTGAAACGGGTCGGTGAATTGTTGACGAGCTTGCGGACAATCCGCTGCAGTTTTCAACACTTCAATTAGTTTAACAAAAAGGAAGAACAACTACAAGCATTCTTCCTAACTTTATCTCTTTAGTTTTGCTTTGAAAGCGCATCAACAATGACACGGCCCAAAACGCCAACAATGAAAATACCAGCCAACATAGCACCAGCAATTTGCAACGGCATCGTACCAAACTTAGCAGGACCGCCATTCAAGCTCAAAATAATGATTGAAATGGCCCAACCAGTCAACCAAGCTGCTGTATCCACCCAGTTACGAATACCAGGCATACCAGAAATCAAAACAGCCAATGCACCTAGGACGAACAAGGTCACAAATAGCGTTGTCTTAGGCCAACCAGTCAATCCTGGGAACGTGACAGCCATCATTCCCCAAGGAATTCCAAGCCACATACCAAATAGCTCACGCCACTTGTTCTTAGGATCGTTACCTGACGCCACAAAGAAACCACCTGTAATCAAGGCGGCTGCTCCAACCGTCACACCAACAAACGGCGCTGCAACCGCCCAAAGTGATGGAATGGTTGCCACAAACAATGCCAAAGCAATTGTTGGATTTAACTTATGCATTTCTCTATCTCCTACGCAAACAATGAATAATAATTACTAACGGTAAGTAATTATACACGCTTTCGGAGATTGTGCACAAAAAACGGTTTTAGCTAAAAAACGCCTACATGTAGGCGTTTTGCTTGTGATTATTTTTCCAAAAAGAATTCGAAACGAGACCCAACATATTGGGTACGAACGTACTCGAATGGGCGATTGTTTGTGTCAAACGTAATTTGTCGCATGACTAGTACCGAATCGCCTCGTTTAATGCCTAAATATTCAGAAATGCGTTCCGTAACAGCCGCAGCGGTAACCGTTTGTTGTGCGCGGCCAATTTTTAGACCACGTTCTTCAGAAAGCGTTCGATACAGTGAGTTTGTAAGACTTTCACGTGCCAACCCGTCAACCAAAGTTGCTGGAATTGAGGCGACTTCAAACGCAATTGGCTCATCGTTACCGTAACGGACACGCTCCATGCGCAGTACCTGGCCATCCTCACCTAGTTGTAATTGCTCTTGTTCAGAGTTTGATGCCTTCCCAATATGGAAAGAAATGGTGCGTGATGTCGCAACCTTACCAGCCGCTGCCATCATTTCAGTGAATGACGTTACGCCATTAAGTTGCTCTTGCACCTTGCGCTCAGCAACATACGTTCCTGACCCAACTCGGCGTTCCAAAACGCCTTCGTCTACTAGCATCATCACTGCTTGACGCAACGTCATGCGTGAGACGCCAAATTGTTCAGCCAATTCACGTTCAGCCGGAATCTTGTCGCCTGGTACCCAACGGCCAGCTTCAATAGCTTCACTGATTTCATCGTGAATTTGAATATATACGGGTGCGCCCATATTAGTCCTCCGCAGTCGGAGCGTCAGCCTTTGAGAAGTGACGACCCAAACTATAAGTTGCTTCCAAAGATGTCAAATCTGCGCTAAACACGTTCAAATCCGCATCCTTGCCAATCGTCAACGTTCCCTTGTTTGTCAAACCAAACTCAATGGCTTGGTTAACTGATGCCATTTGAATTGCTTCCTCAATTGACGCACCCGTAAAGGCCATCACATTGCGGAAGGCATCATCAAATTCAAGCACAGATCCAGCCAAAGTACCGTCTTCAAGGCGAGCTTGCTTGTCCTTAACCCAAACCTTTTGACCACCTAGCTCTGATTCACCGTCTCCAAGTCCCTTGGCACGCATTGAATCCGTAATCAAATCAATACGGTTAGCCGTCTTCAACTTGTAGGCCACGTTAACCATGTCAGGGTACACGTGGAAACCATCCACAATCAACTCTGTGCGGATGTTATCTTCCAGCATAGCGTGTCCCGTTACACCAGGTTCGCGGTGTGACATTGGACGTTGTGCGTTGTACAAGTGGGTGATGTGGCTTGCCTTAGAATTGTGTTGCAAGAAATCACGTGTTGCATTTGAGTGACCGATTGAACCGATAATGTTGTTATCAGCTAGGTAATCCTCAAAGGCACGCACGTCTTCAGCTTGCTCGGGTGCGTACGTGATCAAACGTACACGGTTACCTGACAATTCGTTCCACTTCTTTACCAAGTCAATGCTTGGTGCAATGATGTGTTCCTCTGGTTGGGCACCCTTGAAGTGAGGGTTGATAAATGGTCCTTCCAAGTGCACACCAACGATTGCTGGTTCTTGCTTGGCAGCTTCATTTACCGCTTCCATTGACTTTGAGATATTGTCCACAGCTTGTGTCATTGTCGTTGGAAAGACTGACGTAATTCCTTCTGAAATTTGGCCGTGAACCATCTTGATGATATCTTCTGTGACACCGTCCATCGTATCAAAACCGTACGCACCGTGTGTGTGTACGTCGATGAAACCAGGAACAATCACCTTACGATCCGCGCGGACGACATTATCCGCTGACGTCACAACCAATTCACTCATTGGTCCCATCGCTTCGATTTGCTTGTCGAAACGGATGTAAGCATCCTTAATTACTGGCACTTCTTGTTCGCCGGTATAGATAGTTGCGTGTGTCAAAACTGTACTCATGATGAACTCCCCTTGTTTATAGAAAAACTAAATTGGTACAGGCGGTTAACCACCGTCTCTATCATGTTCTAATCGCTTACAAGTTTACACGGTCTAGGTTGTTTTTAAAAGTCATAACCGTAAACTCTTCCTACTTTGAAACTTTTCATTGTCAAACAAAAAACGTCACATGCCCTTAACTTCGGCATATGACGTTTTAAAAGCTAATGAACGTATATCGTCATGATAGCTTACTTCTTAATTTTTGAAATCTTTTTAACATCGCTGAACAAACGCTCATCTTCTTCAGCTAGCACATCATCCGCTTCGTCACGCTTGTTATTACGCAACATCTTGTACATCAACGCAGCGATCAACGCAATAATCACTGACAAAAATGTCTCTGTAACATGTGAACGCTCAAGCGTATCGAATTGCCTATCGTCACTGGCATGCAGCTTAAGCGCTTGAGGCGTCGTACTTTCAACGGTATCGTTAATCCTATTAACGTTTGATCCGCTTACAGGAGCAGAAGAAGCAACCGTTGCTGCACTAGCCGCTGACGCAGATGTTTGGTTATTAACTGTAGACACACCGTTCACAACGTTTGCATTTGTCGTTGCATTGTTAGTTGAAGCGTTGGTCGTAGCAGTTGATGCCAAATTCATAACAGCGCCAGTCGTTGCTGAAGGCGCGACTGATGCAGGCGTGTTCACCACGACATTCATCGAATCATTCCCTGCAACTCGAACCGTTGCTACTGATGATGCAACTGAACTTGAGTTCGTCATTGATGACGTTGCGCCGTTATCAACAGCTGATGAGTTTGATGTTGCTGATTCACTTCCGGCAACTTGCTCGTTTACTGCTGATGATGCGACTGAACTTGAGTTCGTCGTTGATGACTCTGATCCATTATCGACAGCTGATGATGAGTTTGATCCCGTTGAACCATTTCCAGCTGCTTGCTCATCTGTTGATGAACCTGAGTTCGTCGTTGATGATGCTGTGCCGTTATCTACAGCTGATGATGAGTTTGATCCCGTTGAACTACCGTTTCCGGCAGCTTGGTCATCTGTTGATGAACCTGAGTTCGTCGTTGATGACTCTGATCCATTATCGACAGCTGATGATGAGTTTGATCCCGTTGAACCATTTCCAGCTGCTTGGTCATCTGATGATGAACCTGAGTTCGTCGTTGATGACCCTGATCCATTATCGACAGCTGATGATGAGTTTGATCCTGTTGAACCGTTTCCGGCAGCTTGCTCATCTGACGATGAACCTGAGTTCGTCGTTGATGATGCTGTGCCGTTATCTACAGCTGATGATGAGTTTGACCCCGTTGAACCATTTCCGGCTGCTTGATCATCTGATGATGATGAACCTGCATTCGTCGTTGATGATGCTGTGCCGTTATCAACAGCTGATGATGTTGCGGGCTTGTCTGACGTTACAGGCTTGTCCGCTCCACCAACGGTCGTCTTTCCAGTCTCATTCAAGTAACCGTTAACGATTTCCAACAAATAGTGCTTCATCCATTGGAACCCATCCTGGGCTCCTGACGTAAGACTATTCAAATAATCAGTCGTAATGTCAGGGAATACTTCGCCACGAGTGACCTTGGCATACCAATCCGCATTGTGCTCACGAATGTAAGCAACTTCAATTGCAAGCGCATAATCTTCTACACGATCAACTTGGAATTGAATCTGTTGATCCGCAAAAGGCATACCATTACTGTAAGAACCATTTGCTTGTGTGTAATCACCAGACTTAATTGTCTGAATCATGTCCATAGCCTTGCTAATGGCTCCCGACAAATTCCCTTGCCACACAGCATCGGTTCCAGCTAACTCCTGCACAAAACGATACCCATCAATCACAGACTGTAACCTATCGATTTGTGCCTGTTCATTTTGCGTCAACGAACGACCAGTCGTCGCAGCTACGACATTCTTCACATGCGTCAATTGCAAATTAGTCGTCGCAATTGGTGCGACAACCATCAAACCAACAGCACCTAAGGCAAGGCCTCGCGTTACCCAACGCTTACCATCCTTATACATCTTAAAGTGAACGTTTTGTTCACCACGATTTTGCATCTTTCCAAACACAACCAATCGCCCCTTTTCCCCACGAACATAATTTCTATTCGCTTTAATCTAAATGACCCACTTACTAAAAGTACTTACAATAATATACTACAAATTCCCGTTTTTTCACGTTTTTAGGGAAAAAAGAACCCGTTCCTGGGAGCAATAACTCCTAAGAACGGGTTCTTTCCGATATTTAGTTCGGTTTTAGTGATTACTTCAAGAATTCGGGTGCCAAGTAAGCGGGGTTAGGGTACTTATAGAACCCTTCTCCTGATTCAACACCAATATGTCCAGCATCAATCATTGCCTTGACCTTCTTGGCAATCTCTTGGTGTGATGCGTCTGGGTTCATGATGTTAATCGCATAAACTGTATTCAAGCCAACCGTATCCATGATGGCAAATGGTCCAGCCGGAGCACCAGTAGCAATCATCCACGTCTTGTCGATTGTCTCTGGATCCGCAATTTCATTTGCCCACAGTTGTGAACCAGCATCCAGCAACGGCACTAGCAGCGAGTTCAAAACATAACCCGGTTGTTCCTTCTTAACCATAATCGGCACCATGCCAATTTCACGTGAGTATTCCTCAAACGTTGCTGGCAATTCAGGTGCAGTGCCTGGATGTGGCATGATTTCAGCCGTGTTGTTCTTCCAAATTTCGTTAGCAAAGTGGTAAGCCAAAAACTTTTCTGGACGACCAGTCGCCTCAGCGAAGGCTGATGGTAGCAACGTTGAAGAGTTAGTTGCCACGACTGTTTGTGGATCTGCCAACTTCGCAAACTTTTCGTAGAACTCAGTCTTGGTAGCAGGTGCTTCTGGCAACGCTTCAATCACCAAATCAGTGCCAGCAAGTGCCTCGCCCAAATCAGTGACATACGTTAAATGCTCGCGGGCAGCTGCGATTTGTTCGTCAGTTGCTTGCAAGTCGCGACGTACACCGTCTTCCCAACGCGCAACACGCGCTTGTGCCTTTTCCAGTGAAGAGTCAGAACGGCCCCACACCGTGACATCCTTACCGTGGAATGCTGATACGTAGGCAATTTGTGATCCAAGTGTTCCACCACCGACGATTGTTACTTTTTGATATGACATGTGATAATCCCCCATCATTTTTGATTAACTACACCATATCATGTAAGCGGTTTCTCATGCCAAAGAAAACTATCGAAAACAGAAAAAGCATCCCCACAAATTGTGAGAACGCTTCTGAAAATCTATCTATTAATCTGCAGACAATGCATCGATTGGGTTCAACTTTGCTGCGCGACGAGCTGGCAACAAAGCGGCCAAGAATGAGATGACCAACGCCAAAATCAACGTCATGACCACATTTCCAACTGAAATTTGAATCATGTCAAACTTCGCAATGCTGTACAAAGCTGAATTCAACAATGCGCCAATTCCGAAGGCCAAAATTAGGGCCAAAACGAAACTTGCCAAACCGATTAGCAAAGATTCTGACGTAAACAAGTTACGCACATCCTTCTTGCTTTCACCCAAGGCACGGAGAATTCCGATTTCCTTCGTACGCTCTGAAACTGACATGAACATTGTCACGATAATCATCAAAGCAGATACGACCAATGAGATACCAGCAATGGCAGCCAAGACATTCGTTGCCAATGAGACAATTGTGTTGATAGTGTCCAAGATTGACCCAACCGTTACCGCTTGGAACAAACGCTTGCCATCATCACCCTTCATCTTGTTGATGTCCTTTTGGAAGGCCTTAACGTCGTCAGTGTTCTTAACACGAACCGTTACGAACAACGCACGGGTATCGGCACCAGCTTCCTTGTAGGCATCTTCAATCGTGCTTGCTGTCGTTACGTTTGCCGTTCCAGCTTGACCAGCGTCGATAACACCTGCAATCTTGAACGTCTTGTTAATTTCAACTGGCGTCATACCGTCTGACTTAACTGCCATCCACTTAACCGTCATCGTCTTACCAACAACTGACTTCCAGTCCTTAGTATCGAACTTCTTGGCAACCGTCTTCTTATCAACCAAGATTTCGTTCTTGCCAGGTACATGACCCGCCTTAATCAACTTCTTTTGATAAGTTGCTGACCAAGTTTGCACTGTCCCAAGTGAGTAATCCTTACCTTCAAGATTTGCTTGGACATTGCCGGCTTGGTAACCCTTTTGCAACGTCTTCACGTACTTGTTAGCCTTAATTTTCTTGATTTGATCATCTGAAATGGTCGTCTTGTCCATATCGACACCGGCTGTCGCACCAGACGTTTGGCCAACGCCACCGTTTTCACCTTGGTGACGGGCGACCGTAACAGCCGTTGGGTTTGCCAATGAGTTAACTTGGTCGTTAATGTAGGCCTTAACCCCATTTCCCAAACCGGTGAACAACATCACAGCAAACAACCCAATCGCTGTTCCAATCATAATCAATGAGTTACGCCAGAAGTTATACGTTAAGTGCTTGAACGCATTACGGAATGACGCAGCTGCTGGTAATGGACGATCTGCCAAACGCGTATCATCAGCTGGCAACTCGTATGCTGGCTTCAAACGTGTGTCGGCGTCAATTTGACCATCAGCCAAGTGAACGATACGCGTTCCGTGGTCAGCCACTTCTTGTGAGTGAGTAACCGCGATAACTAGCTTACCTTCTTGAGCAATTTCGTCCAAGATTTCCAAGACTTCAGCCGTATTCTTTGAATCCAAAGCACCAGTTGGCTCATCGGCAATGATAATCTTTGGGTCAGAAGCCAACGCACGCGCGATTGCGACACGTTGCTTTTGTCCACCAGACAATTGGTTTGGGTGCTTCTTAATTTGATCCTTAAGACCAACCTTCTCCAACAATTCGGTTGCGCGCGCAATCTTATCCTTTTGACTCAACGTCGTCATTTCCAATGAAACCAAGACGTTCTCTAGGACAGTCAAGTGACTAATCAAGTTGTAAGCTTGGTAGATGTAACCAATCGTGCCACGACGGTAAGCATCTAATTGCTTTTCCTTCTTGTGGTCCAAGACTTGGCCATCGATCGTGACCTTGCCTTCAAACTCGCGGTCTAAACCACCGATGATGTTCATCAGCGTTGACTTACCACCACCAGATTCTCCAAGGATTGAAACAAACTCACCCAATTCAAAATCCAAGTCAATGCCCTTCAAAACAGGGAACTCTTCCTTACCTAGGTAGTATGACTTGCGAATATCTTTTAACTCTAAAAATGCCATTGTCTCTCCTCCGGCTCTCTACGCTTTTTGTCATGATAATTGTAATTAAGTTTACCGCCGTATTGAAATGGCGTCAAGAAAAGTTTAATCAAAATGCTTTTGATTAAACTTTTTATGTTATAGTAATTTTATAACTACTAGTGGAAAGGTGGCACACCATGAATCGTGAAGAAAAAAAGGCGCTCACAAGGCGACAAATTATTGACGTTGCGACGCGTTTATTCCGACAACACGGCATCCATAATACCGATTTAAAAACAATTGCTACCAAGGCTGGTGTGTCCGTGGTCACCTTTTACAAGTACTTCGATAGCAAAGAGGCCTTGATTGGCACCATCGCGGCCGAGCAACTCAATACGTTGTTCGATCAGATTATGGCGATTACCAACCAAACCGATTTACGCTTCATCGAAAAGATTAAAGCCTTCGCCCAACTGTCCCAACAAAAGCAGCAAGAAATTGCGAATACATTTGGGGATGAAATGATGCAACTGCTTGAAAAAGACGATTCAGCCGTTCGCGCAGTTGCCGAGTCACGCCGTGATGAATTTTTCGAAGCAATCATCGAGCAAGGCCGTGATGAAGGTTTCTTTACCACCAACGTTAGCACAACCGCTATTCGCGTGTACATTGATATGTTTGTGACTTACCCAAATGTTCAAGCTAGTTTGGCTTCAAACAGTGATTTAACCCGGCGCGAGTTGGATGCCCAATTGGAAGAACTTTTCTTCTTCGGCTTGATGGGATCAGTAGACGCCGCCCACCGCGACCAACTAAATGAAATCCGTAAACAACAAAAGGGATGAGCAACTGCTCATCCCTTTTTTGCGATTGTCTGCAACACACCATCATGATTGTTATCCGCAACTGCCACAGCATACCCATATGCAAATAGGCGCTTATCAGCGTTGGGCATAATCACCGGTTGACCGGCTACTGACAACATTTCCTGGTCATTCATACCATCCCCGAACGCCATTAAGTCAGCCGGTTGACCGCCCAAATGTGCCAACATCCGTTCCAAGCTCACTGCCTTATTGACACCAGTTGCCATCACATCCACCACCCCATTACCAGGTGTCGTAGCGTGAACGTCAATACCACTCTGCTTCACTTGATTAACAAACGTTTCACTTTCAGCTAACGTCCAAAATACCGTCACTTTAACAACCGGTACGTCCACTTCGCGTAGTGACACGACTTCACGCGGTTGCCCGTATAATTCAGCCATCATCGCCACAAACGCCGGTGGTACTTGGCCGTAGTCACGCACAACCAGTAATTCATCTGGGCTAAAAATCATCACCCCACCATGTGGTTTTCCAGGCATCAGGTCGATTTGGTCTTGCAAATCCGCTAACTGTTCAGGCGTCATCGTCAAGCGGTCTGATAACTGTTGGTCAGCAGAAAGCAACGTTGCGCCATTATCAGCCACAATGTTGACCTTATCCAAAAAACCACCGAATAACATCTGAACGTGTCGCAAATCACGACCGCTTGCCACAATGAATTGACCACCCTCAGCCGTATAAGCGTTAATAACCTGCGCAAATAAATCACGATTGTATTGCTTTTTGTCGTTTAAAAACGTGCCATCTAAGTCTGTCGCCACAAATTTTGCCATTATGCCACCTCACTTCATGTCATCTAGCTTAATCCTATTTATTGAATATTACGTTCGAAATCTATCAACTTTTGTTTCCAATTTTGACCAGCTCGGTACTGTCCCAGTGTCCCATCACTGCGAACAATACGATGGCACCCCACAAATACTAGCAATGGATTTTTACCAACCGCTGATGCGACAGCACGTACAGCTGTTGGTCGGCCAATCTGATTCGCTAATGTCGCATACGTCATCGTCTCACCAAAATTCGTCTTAACTAAAGCGCGCCAAACTTCACGCTGTAATTCTGTTCCTCGTCCCTGCCAGTCAGGTGTGAAATCAGCCCTGCGACCAGCTAAATAGTCAGCCACAATCGTCCCATAGTGGCGTTCCTGACTTGACGTGACCGTCATTTCACCAAACCAAGCTTGATAGTCAGCTACCGGATCTTCAGCCAAGGACACAAACGTCATCCCCTTCTTTGAATAAAAGATTGTCAAGTGACCGCCTAAAAAGTCGTACGTTTCATATTGCATATCATCATCTCTTTCAAATGAAAAAAGCTACTCGTAATCATCGTTTACGAGTAGCTTACCAAATTATTTAAATGATTTCTTCTAGCTTTGCCAATACACCATCATGTTCGTTGTCCAAGTCAGCCATGCCGAACCCGCGATTAAACAAACGCTCATCCGCATTTGGCATTACATAAACTTGTCCAGCCAATTCCATCATTTCCAAATCATTCATCCCATCACCGAAGACGGTCAATTGCTCTGGTGCCAATGATAGCTTGTTGATGAGTGCCGACAAACTCGTTGCCTTATTCACACCTTCAGCCAAAATATCAACCGCACCGTATCCTGACGTCGTTGGGTGCAACGGCATCCCTGATGCGTTAATACGGCGAATAGCTTCATTTGAACTTGGCACGTCAAAGATAGCTGTCACACTGGCCAACGGTTGCGGAATATCCGTTAAGTGATCAACCAAGTGAATTGTACCGTACACATGCGTCATATAGTCTTGCAAGTCTGGTCGCAATTCGCCGTATCCTGACAAACGGTACATGCTGTCTTCAGAGAAAGCAATAATGCCATCCTTTGGTGAAACATCAACTAAGATACGTTCCAACTCGGCCAACGTTGATGCATCAAGTGTACGTAAGTCTGTTTCCGCAGTACCACGAACGTGCCAGGCAGCACCGTTATTTGTTACCAAGTGGACGCGGTCAGCTAATACGCCGAACTTGCTACGTACCCACTTTGCTTCGCGACCAGTTGCAATAGCAAATTGATCACCGTTTTCATCGAGTTGATCCAAAATCTTAGCAAATCGTTCTGCATCAAAGGTCTTATCTTCGTGCAAAAATGTTTGGTCCAAATCCGTTACAAACAAGCGTGTCATGATAACCGCCTCCACTTTCCTTATGTCAGTAATAAGTGTATCAAATCGTCTGCCTTTGTAGCTGCCTAAAAGGAACAAAAAAGGCGATTGCTTTCGCAATCGCCTTTCGCGTATAGCCCATCAGGGAGTCGAACCCTGGATGCCGGTGTGAAAAACCGGAGTCTTAACCGCTTGACCAATGGGCCATGATGTTTTAACAACCTGTCTCAACAACAAAATTAATATTACCAGAATAACCTGACCAGTGCAACCCCTAATTTTAAAACTCGCAAACTTTCTTCCATAGACTTCCGACCATACGGTATAATTACTGCAGAGGAAATTAGGATGACTGACAAACAACTTGCCCACCCAAAGTGGTTGCTCTTTTTCGAAACGTTAACAGCCATCGGAGTTATCGTAGCCTTATTACGTTTCTTTGCATCACTTATCAATAGTATTTATCATCACTTTACCGGTCACACATTTGCATTCGTTGAGGCAGTCAAACAAAACACGTGGCAAAATTATTTGACCCTAGCGATATTGATTATTGGTATTTTAGGTACCCGCTATTTGAAGACAAAGTTTAAGTAAAAAGGACGACCAATCGGTCGTCCTTTTGCTTTAGTTATTCGAATTCAGCATTCTTCTTCATTGTGGCGTTAATTGTATCAGCCACTAATTGGTTAAGATGTCCATCTTCCAGAACTTGCCATCCAGCAGCCGTTGAACCACCCGGCGTCATAACTTCGTGCGCCAATGTCATTGGGTCCTTCTTGAATTCTTCCATGTGACGAGCCGTACCAATAACCGTTTGCTGTGCCAATCGTTCTGCCGTTTCTGGATCGATACCAGCTTGCACATCAGCTTGAATCATTGCTTCAGCAAACGCCGCAACGAACGCTGGACCAGAACCAGCCAAGGCACTGACAGCACCAAATTGCTCTTCGGGCAATTCGTCTGTACGACCAAAATCCAAGAACAAAGCTGCGATAGCCCCCTTGATATCAGCGTCCATCGTGTCATCAAACGCCAAAGCTGTATAACCATACTTAAGCGCCACGTTCACATTTGGCAACGTACGTGCAATCAGAACATTAGGCCCCAACGCAGCGTGCAATTGTGCCAATGACACACCACCAAGAACTGATGCCACAATAACACCCGGCTTCATCATCAATCCGAGTTGTAGTTCCTTGGCAACGTCAGTCAATTGTGCAGGTGGCATTGCCAAAACAACCATGTCCGACTCAGCCCAAACATCCAAAGCAGACTGCTTAGCCTCTAGTCCTAGTTCAGCCGCAACTTTTTCACCTGAATGTGGTGAAAAAAGCACTTGGCGAATTTCGGCGTTTCCTTGCCAGCCTTGCATCATCGCTTTAGCCATATTACCAGCGCCGATAAATCCAATTGTTAACATCTCACACCTCGTTCATCTCGTTTGTAATGACCTAATCATATCATACCTAGATGATATAAGAAGCGACCCACCGTTTTGTTTTTGGTTGTCATTCAAAATAAAAAGACCTCGAACCAAATCGAGGTCTTCATGTTCATTATGAGAACCCTTGGCGTTCCGATAATGAGAATGCTTTATTATGATAGCGCATCGACATAATCAAACCGATACCCAACATATTTCCAACCAAGGCGGAACCACCCTGTGAAATAAACGGCAACGGAATACCAGTCAATGGCACCAATCCGATATTCATACCAATATTTTCGAAAATGTGGAACAACAACATCATTACCACACCAGATGCAATGTATGCATAGAATTGATTTGACGTATCATTAACAACTTGGAAGATTTGGTAAATCAACAAGAAGTAAAGAACCAGTAGCAAGACACTACCGACGAACCCGAAATTTTCACCAATAACTGAGAAAATCATATCCGATTCACGAACTGGCACCGCAACGTGCGAAACGTTGAAGCCAGTTCCGGTGATACCACCTGATCCAATAGCCTTCATTGCTTGCCATAACTGATAACCACTATTTGACGTATCCCCTGAAGGATTCATCCAAGCGTCCACACGGGCAAATTGATAAGCTTCAAATCCAACCTTTTCCAGAATGTGGCGTCCCCATGTTTGGGTAACAAACAGGATAGTTGTTGTTCCCAAAACTGCGGCAGCCCCAACAATCGGTCCTAAAATGGACCAACTCAAACCAGATACCAGCGTCATTCCGAAAACAATTGCCACGAACACCAGTGTTGTTCCAAAGTCGTGTTGTGCTAGAACAAGTACGACAATTGGTGCCGTCCAAGCGATAATCTTCAACAACAAGAACTTATCAGAATTCCAAGTGTGCTCTGGGTTTTCCAAATTATGCTGTGAAATCACACGAGCCAACATAATAATGAATGCTGGCTTCATAACTTCGGAAGGTTGGAACGTCAATGGTCCAATAGCAAACCATGACTTTCCACCAGTGTTAGCGTAGTAGGCACGTGAATAAAAAATCAAAACAGCAACCATCAAGAAGACACCTAACCCAAAAATGTAAGGGGCTACTCGCCAAAGTTGCTCTGAATCGAATCTCATAATCACCATGACTGCAATGATTCCTACGATATAGTAAGCACCTTGCATAATCACCATGCGCCAAACGTTAACACCGACAGTATCATGTACTCCCGCAACATATAATGATGCTAAACCAATCAACGCAAGCATCATCACAACGAAGATGATTGACCAATCAATCACACCACCTTCGCTCGAGAAAAAGCGTTTGATCATGTTTTAACCTCTTTATTGATTAGTGATGCAAGTTAAATTCTGCAATCAACAATTCCATTGCGTCATCAAATGACTTAGCCGTAACCGTACGATTATCAGCGAAGCGGACCGTCAAAGGTGACGTTGACTCATCAATCGTACCCAAACGAACCTTGTTCACTTTCACTTCTGAAAGGTTATCTCCCAAATCATTAATTTCAACTGAAACAGGCTTATTATTACGTGACATAATTACTTTCCTTGTACTCCGTGCATGTGTTCTAGCAACTTACCAGCTCCAACGGCAACATTGTCCAATGGGCTTTCTGAAATCATAACAGGTACACCAAGGTGTCCTGAAATCAACTTATCCATTCCGCGTAGCAACGCACCACCACCGGTCAAAACAACACCGCGGTCGATAATGTCAGCAGCCAATTCTGGTTGGATAACTGACAAAACTTGGTGAGCAGCATTCACAATTTGTGCCAATGTGTCGTGCATTGCTGCCTCGACTTCGTTAGCATTCAATGTAATCGTGCGAGGCATTCCAGTGAAGTTATCACGTCCACGCACTTCCATCTCTTCTGGATCATCCAATGGCGTTGCCGTACCAATCTTAATCTTGATTTGTTCAGCTGTACGCTCACCAATTTGCAAACCGTGCTCACGCTTAACGTAGCCAGCGATGTCAGCGTTCATCTTATCACCGGCAACACGGATTGATTCTGACGCCACGATATCACCCAATGACAAAACGGCAATATCTGACGTTCCACCACCCATGTCGATGACCATTGAGGCGATTGGTGAGAAGATATCCAATCCAGCACCGATAGCCGCAACCTTTGGCTCGTATTCAAGATATACCTTACCACCACCAGACTTTTCAGCGGCACCAATAATGGCCTTACGCTCAATTTCCGTGATATTTGTTGGTGCGCACACCATGATGTTTGGTCGTGACATCACACCCTTGGCGTTCAACTTAGCCATGAAGTATGACAACATCGCTTCCGTCATATCAAAGTCTGAGATAACCCCATCCTTCAATGGACGAACAGCGCGAATGTTACCAGGCGTACGACCAACCATTTGATAGGCTTCGGTACCAACTGCCAAAACCTTATCCGTCTTGGTATCGATTGCAACGACTGATGGCTCGTTCAATACGATACCTTTTCCTTCAACATAAATCAGAACGTTAGCCGTTCCCAAATCAATGCCGATTTCCTTGGCCATGATTTTCACCTCTTAATTTTTTACCGAGCAAGCTCGTTTACATTCTTTTACGTATCTATAATAGTATACAACAAAAACCGACGTCATTTGCCCTTAGTTTCTACATCAGGGTAAAATAGACAGAAAGACAATAAAAGGACGATATTCAAAATGAAATTAACCCTTAAAGAAATGGTTACAGCCCTAAACGCCAGTGTTTCAACCGAGGCGGATGTCACTGTAACCAGCACGACATTTGATTCTCGCAAAGCAACCGCTGGCAGCCTATTCATCCCGCTGGTTGCCGAGAACGATGGTCACGATTATATCGCTAGTGCCATCGCAAATGGCGCAACCGCTACTTTGTGGCAGGCAGATCACGGTAACGTGCCAACAGATATTCCCGCTATCATTGTTCCAGATACGCTAGACGCCTTCCAAAAGCTAGCTGCTTACTATCTAAAGAAGGTCGCCCCAAAGATTGTTGCCATTTCAGGCTCAAACGGAAAGACAACGACGAAAGACTTTATTGCGGCTATCGGTGCCAGCACTTTCAAGACTGTCAAGACACCTGCTAACTTCAACAACGAAATCGGTGTCCCTACAACCATTCTTTCAATGGCTGAAGACACTGAATTATTAGTTGTTGAGTTCGGCATGGATCGTCCTGGCGACTTGACGCTACTATCAGAATTGGTCAACCCAGATATTGCCGTGTTGACAATGATTGGTGAAGCCCACATCGAATTCTTCAAAACTCGCGACCGAATTGCAGATGGCAAAATGGAAATTATCAGCGGTTTGAAGCCCAATGGGTTGTTTGTCTACAACGGTGACGAGCCACTACTTCGTGAACGCGCTGCACAACATAAAAACCTCCAGACAGCGACTTTCGGACTAGCACCTGAGAATGATTTATTCGCTTCAACCATTGAAATGAATCCGGTCGAAGCAACTTTCCAAACGAATCAAACTGATGAAGCCTTCCGCATTCCACTAACCGGCCGTTACAACGTTTCGAATGCCCTAGCAGCCATTTCAGTTGGTCGTGCATTAGGAATTGCATATGACAAAATCCGCGATGCCTTGGCCAACGCGCCAATCACCGAAAACCGTACCGAATGGTTAGATGGTCAATTTGGTGGCAAGATTTTGTCTGATGTTTATAACTCAAATCCAACTGCCGCTAAGGAAGTGTTGCACTTCTTCGCTGAGACACCAACACAAGGCCGTCGCATTGCCGTACTTGGTGATATGTTGGAGCTTGGTGAAGCAGGTCCAGCTTTGCACGCTAGCCTAGCTGATAGCCTTGAACCATCAGCTATCCAACGCGTTTACCTCGTTGGTGATATCATGGCCAGTCTTGAAGAGGCGCTAACCGCTAGCTACCCAGCAGGAGCTGTGATTCGTTACGCTAAAGATAACTTGCCAACACTGATTGATGATCTAAAATCTGAGTTAACCGCCGATGACATCATCATGCTTAAGGGTTCTCACGGTATCCACCTTGAGAACGTGGTCTCGGCTTTGATTTAAAACTTAATTGCACAACACAAAAAGGACTATCGCAAGATGCGCGATAGTCCTTTTCTTTTTAACTGAATACTTACTCAGCTTCAGGTTGTGGTTGCATCATCACTGGGAACGAGTTCTTCATCCCCCACAACGCAACTGCACCACCGATAATTCCAAAGACAACCAATGCGATTGTCGCCGCCCACACACTCATATATGGCGTGTGATTAATTAAAGCATCATAACCTTGAGCTGCATACGTCGTTGGTAGAAACTTAGCGATTGTCGCTAACGTTGCATTCAAGAATTCACTCGGCACAATTTGACCTGACAAAACAATTTGCGCCATAGCCACAATAACTGAAATTAGCAAACCAACCGTGCCAAACAAAACATCCAACAGTAGCGTTACGAGCATGAATGCCGTCGCAACGATGAACGTAAACAAGAACGTTGCGAACACGTTAGCATCAATCTTGAAAATCGCAATAACCCCGGTCATCAAGACGGCTTGCAATACTGGCAAAATAAACAACGTACGCAAACCAGCAATCGCGGATACGTCAGCAGTCATACGACGACGGCGCTCATTCATCTGAATTAGCAACGCGCCAATAAACAATGCGAAGGCCAACAACGCTGGACCGAAAACCGCCTTGTAATCAGCAACCGTCATTTGGCGATCAACTTGCTTTGAGGCAACTGGGCTTACAAAGTGATTAATTGTCTTCGCACCAAGATGGATTGGTTGTAGCTGCTTCACACCAGCTTGTAACCCATCACTCAACGTTTTAGTTCCTGTCACAGCAGTCTTAACACCATCATTTAACTTATCATCCCCAGTTGCCAATTGTTGGGCACCTGAACTTGCCGTATGTAACGCATCAAGTAACGTTGGCACCTTGCCAGCCAACGTGTTCACACCGGCTGACAATTGACTAGCGCCACCTGCTAATTGTTGGGCGCCGTTTGAAAGTGCCGGTGTATTTGCCTGCAATTGATTTAACCCATCAGACAATTGACCAACCCCAGCAACCAGGTTCGGCGTCTTATTAGCCAATTGTTCATTACCAGTCGCGACTTGACTGGCGCCACTAGCAAGTTGGGCAACCGCGACATTAGCTTGTCCCAATCCTGTGTACAAAGACGGCATCTTCGCGGCCAATTGTTGTTGTCCGCCAGACAAAGTGACCAATCCAGTTTGCACTTGCAACGCACCGGCAGACAATTGTTCTGCTGATGAGGCTAGTTTATCAGCCCCCGCAACAGCTCCGTCAATCTGTGATGCAATTTGGTTAACTTGCGTTGAAAACTTATCAATCGCTTGTAATGCACCAGAAGTTGCCAATTGACCGTTTGTTCCCATTTGTTGTAACGACGGCAATAGCGCTGACAACTGTGGTAGCAATGGCACTAACGGCGTTAAGGCATCGCCAATCTGTTGCGCTTGAGCCCCCGCATCCGTCACGGCTCCAACTTGTTGCAACGCTGCGACATACTTAGCTTGTACAGTCTTATTGGTCGCCAAGAATGGTTGGAATTCTTGATCAGCCATCAACTCCTTAAAAGCCTCTGCTCCAGCACCAACTGTGGTCAAATCCGTTTTCAGGTTAGCCATGTTCGTCGCGATGTCGACCTTACCGGCATCGCCAAGGCTAAGCCCTTTCGTTTCTTTCGAAATTTGACCCAATCCGTCGTTTAATTGGTTCAAACCGGCCGTCAACTTTTGCAAGTCAGCCGCATTAGTTGCTTGGCCTTGTTTGATGGCTGTTAAACCAGCTGAAAGTTGCGTTGACAGTTGCTGTGCACCAGCTGCTAGTTGTTGGTTACCTGAAGCAACTTTTGCAGCCCCAGCAGTGAGGCTTTTTGCACCATCACCCAAAGCCACAACACCATCGTTGGCGGCCTTAGCCCCCGCAACAAGCGCCGGTGCATTTGAAGCCAATTGATTCAATCCCATCGCAACCCGGTTTGAACCGTTTACCAAGCGTTGCGTCGCTGCCGGTAACGCGCCAACGCCATCACGCAATTGGTTACCGCCATCGGCCAAGCGATTAATACCAGTTGACGCTTGGTCAATCCCGTCAGCCAACGTACCGGCACCAGTGGCCAATCTATTTGAACCACCTTGCAATTGCGAAACCCCATCTGGCAATGCGTTTGCGCCAGTTTGGATTTCTCCCAAACCACTAGCTAGCGTGTGCAAATTACGATTGACTTCACCAGACCCGGAAGCTAGTTGGCCCATGCCATCATTCAGTTGCTTTGTCCCAGCAGCCGCCTTGGCGGTACCGTCTGACAATTGCTTAATCGACCCTAACAATTCTTTGTTGTAGGTCTTTTGGATTTCGGCAGTCACTTGCGACTTCAGCTGTTCCGTAACTGTATCGGCCAAAATGCCACCAATGTAATTTGTGTGCTTTGACACTTCATACTTGATTTTTGACGTCTTCGGCTGCGCACTGAGCGCCGTCAACGTGTTAGCCGTAAAGTCCTTGGGTAGTGTCACCGTCATCAATGTATCACCATCAGCTAGTGCACGTTTAGCTTGTGGACCAGACATAAATTCCCAAGCAACACTATCATTATGACGCAGCTTATCAACAACTTTTTGACCAACGGCCAGCTTCGCACCATTATGCTTCACTGGTTGATCCGCATTAACAACCGCCACCTTCAAAGAAGACGGTCCACCAGCTTGTGTTGCATCCAGCAACTGAAACAAACCAAAAGCAACACCTGCTGGCACAACGACTGCCAACCCAGCAATCGTCATGTAGCGTGTCTTGCTACTCATCTTATCGAATAACATTACAGTTATTCTCCTCCTAAACTCGAAACACCCAATGGCCCTTATCATCGGGCAAAATTAGTTAACAGTAGTTAATAATTGCATAGTGTTAACAAATAAGTAAGGGCGTTAACAAATGAACACTATAGCACGGTTTGTTTAACTTTGGAATAGTAAGTAAAAAAATAAGCGTCCGAACTTTATTGTTCAGACGCTTATTGTTAATAACAAATTATATTAAACTGACTTGATGTAGTTCACACCATCAGCGGCTGGGGCCTTTGACTTAGCAAAGAACACAACCAAGATTAGTACCGTAAAGACGTAAGGTGCGACTTGTAGGTAAACCGATGGTACTTGGTTCAAGACTGGCAATTGTGCCCCAACGATGGCCATTGATTGTGAGAAACCAAAGAACAACGCTGCCGCCATGGCACCAACTGGATTCCAACGGCCAAAAATCATAGCGGCCATTGACATGAATCCTTGTCCAACAATTGTTGAAGCTGAGAAGTTACCGGCGATTGATTGTGCGAACAACGCACCACCAATTCCACCAAGCACACCAGAAATCAAAACACCTGTGTAACGCAAGGCGTAAACGTTCAATCCCAACGTATCAGCAGCTTGTGGGTTTTCACCAACGGAACGCAAACGCAATCCGAAACGTGTCTTAAACAAAACCCATGATGCAACAAAGGCAATAATGATTGCAACCCAGGCCGTTGAAGACGTCTTCGTAAAGAAGATCGTTCCAATAACTGGAATCTTTGACAAGACTGGCACGTTCCAGTAACCAAAGTTTTCAGCAATCATTGATGTTTGACCCTTACCGTACATCAACTTGATCAAGTAAACACCCAAAGCTGGCGCCATCAAGTTCATAACTGTACCTGACAC
>Peterbilt_p2__coassemble_288_pt1 | contig 42615 bp, 39 predicted proteins | sample Peterbilt_p2__metabat2_low_PE_035 | metagenome-assembled genome bin Peterbilt_p2
AATCAAAATATTTCAATTTTTTAGACAACATAAAAAACACCACCGATCCAAGAATCAGCAGTGTTTCAAAAATAATATTAAAGAAGAATAGCGTATGCGTTATTCAACATATGCAGGGCAATCGAATCACCCAAATTGTTGCGACGTCGGTAGACATATGCAAGTACGGCACCAATTACAAAATAGACTAGTGTCACGACGTTCAAATCAGTTGAATGAATGACCATAAACAAAATACCGTTCACGATAATGCCAACCCATTTACTCATGAACTCACCAAAGTACTCAAAAAACTTAAATCGAAAAATAATTTCTTCCATTATTGGCGCCATCACAATATCAATAACTGCCGCCAAATAATATGTTTTACGAAGTTCATCCATGACTAACTTTTGATTCTCATTCGTTGGGATATGCCAAAGGTCAGCTAATACCCCAAACAAAACTTGAAAAGCTAGAATTATCAGAAATGCAACGCCCACTGCTTTCCAATCAATATTCTTTAGCGATGGCCACAATTGGTTTGGCCATGAATAATGGATAAATAAAGCACTCAATAATACTGTTAGACCAATGCCAATTAGAATACCAGTCATTGTTTTAGCTTCATCAGCCGCAAAAAATGATGGTATCGTGGCTATTTGTTCTAACACAAATATCCCAAATAACAATAATAATCGCTTAACTATCTTACTAACGCCTCTCATAAATACCTCCTCATATATAATCAGTCTACTCTTCATACAAACGGCATTCATATTCATTTTTCATTCAAAACAAAAACACCACCGATTAAATCAATCAGTGGTGTCTTCGGATCAAGCCGGCTGGGTTACCGGCGATCTACATTTTAAGGAGTAGAGAGTTTGAGTTGGGATTCTCAAACGGGAATATGAGTCATTCTTAGGGATTGTCTTAGGGGTTATATCCCCTTTCGACATGATTAATAATAAGGTTGCTACCTTAACGCACCAATAACTGGGGCTGAAAGTTAGCTTAATCAGTACGCACTAACTACATTCATGAAGCCATAATACCCATTCATATTGGCATAATTTTGTGCTTCCCATTCGCTGTAAAACTGACGGGCGCCGAACTTGCCAAAGACAAATCGTGGCATACCGTTACTGATGTCTTGTACGTACTGACCATTAATTTCAATGATGTACATCACTGTTCACCTCTTTATTTAATATCACATCAATTTTACGCGTCATCCCCAAAACATGCTGGTTTCCAGCTCACATAAAAACGCCGCTAGTCCCCCAACTAACGACGCTTTCTCGATTAATTCAAACTACCAGTTACAGCCTGACCACGCTTGATAACACGTGGCGCGTCCGTTAACACAGCCAAATCTTGCAAAGGATCACGGTCCAAAATCAACATATCCGCATCCTTGCCTGGCACCAGTTCACCAACGCGTTCCGCAATACCCAACAACTCTGCCCCGCGAATAGTTGATGCAAGCAACACTTGTTCCGGAGTCATCCCCACGCTCGCCAACAAGCGAATTTCCACACCAGGTCCATACTTGAAATCGTTATAACTTGTACCAGCATCCGTCCCCATCACAACATTCACGTCAGCCGCAGCTGCGTCACGAATGCTTTGTTGATGCGCCTCCCATAGCGCTGACGCCTTATCGTACATATAAGCTGGAATATCATCCTTGTGTTGCAACATCTGCCAAGGTGCAGCCATCGTTGGTACGATTGCTGTGTTCGTATCCAACAACATTTGAATGGTCTCGTCATCTAAATACACCGCGTGCTCGACTGAATCAACACCGGCCAGGATGGCATTCTTGATTCCCTGCGTTCCTTGTGCGTGAGCCATAGCAGGCTTGCCCTTGTGGTGCGCTTCAAGTACTGCTGCCGTCAACTCTTCCACTGATAGTTGCTCATCCGTTGGTTGTTCACCATCCAAGCTCACGCCACCGGTTGCCATTAGCTTAATCGTTTGCGCCCCGTGCTTAAGATTCCAACGAGCTGCCTTACGTACTTCATCAACACCGTCGACTTCCATACCAATCTTCGAACCATGACCACCAGTCATCGTCAACGCTGCACCACTGCCAATGATGTCTGGCAATTGTAGGCGTTGCTGACGAATCTTGGTCGCCAACTTCAAATCGATATTATCCGTTGAGCCAGCGTCACGAATGGTCGTCACCCCACTCGCAATCGCATCCTGCAAATTCTGCAACGCAACCAGCGTATCCAACGTGACATCCTGACCCGCGCGTTCGCGACCGTCAGCTGCCATCACAATATGCGTATGCGCATTAATCAATCCCGGCACCAAATACTTACCTTGCACATCAACCGTTTGATCAGCCTCACGGACGGTCTCAACCACCTGACCAGATACCGTATCCACTGACACCGTTTGTGACTTGAACCCCTCGTTAGTCACATACACATTTCCACCAACATAATTAACAATTGTCATATCATTATCCCCACGTTTTTTTATTTCTTAACTGCTTTTGTAAAGTCGAATGTTGCGCCGACTGTATTAATCTGCACCCCAGTTACCTTAGGGTTAATCATCACTGAATTCGTTACATCGAATAACGTCGTAGCTGGCACTTGCGTTTGATAAATCTTCTCAGCGCGTCCCAGATCAGCCATGCGGGCTTCGTTGTCCATCACGTCTGTTGTTTGGGCCGCGGTCAACGCAGCGTCATAGTTCTCATCAGTCCAGTTACCAAAGTTGGCCGTTGCACCCGTTTGCCAATTAGCCAAGAACGCTAGTGGATCGGCGTAATCACCATTCCAGCCCACCAAAACCATTTCGAATTGTGATGACAACATAGCCTTCACACGAGCTGTTTTCGGTTGCGTCTTTACCGTCACTTGCAAACCTGGTAAGTGACTTTCTAGTTGTGACTGCAAGAATTGGGCTTGGTTCTTTGATGAATCATCATTGTCAGCCAACAAAGTCAGTGACGTCTTCTTGAGTCCTTCTTGTTTCATCGCTTTTTGCCAAAGGCGCTTAGCTTCCTTTGTGTTGTAACCCGTGTTCTTAACCGCGTTCACCTTGGCAAAGTCAGTCTTCGTCTTTGGGTCCGTCACAATGCCCACCGGCGTAAATGTCTTGCTCATCGTCGCTGAATCAGACATCACATTCTTCACCATCGCGGCCTTATTGATAGCGCGTTGCATGGCTTGGCGGGCCGTTTGGTTAGACAAAATACCCGTCTTCACGTTGAAGGCCAAGTATTGCGTCCGCGCTTGCTTGATTTGGTGATAACCAGTCTTGCCCTTCACACCCTTGATTTGGGTTGCTGACAGCTCGGTGTAATCGACCTTGTTCGATTGGTACAAGTTGTAACCCGTTGATGAGTCGGTCACCGTTTGGAAGTGAACTTCCTTAGGCTTCACCTGCTTGGCATCGATGTAGTATTTGTTCTTGACCAAGCGGTATGACTTGTTCGAACCATTCCAACCCACGACCTTGAAAGGACCGTTATAGAGGGTGTCGGTTGACGTTGACCCGTACTTGTCACCCACCTTGGCTTCGAAAGCTTGGTTTTGTGGGTAAAAGCCCTTTTCCGTTAGAATCTTGGCCATCATCGGTTCGGGTGCCACCAAGGTGATCTGCAACGTCTTATCATCTAGTGCCTTGATACCCAACGCTGACAAATCTGTTTGCTCACCTGTATTAAGTGCCTTGGCGTTTTCGATGTTGTACATCAAGTTGGCTGATGTTGACGCGTTCTTCGGGTCAATTGTGCGTTGCCAACCGTAAACGTAATCTTGCGCCGTCACAGGGTCGCCGTTTGACCACTTCAAGTTATCACGCAAGGTAATGGTCCAAGTCTTGCCATCTTCAGAAACGTCAACCTTCTTAGCATCCGCCAGCTTTGGCTCGTTGTTCTTGCCAGAGCGATACAAGCCTTGCCCCGACTGGTCAATAATTTGTGATGAGGCGACATCTGGCGCACGAGAGGGATCAAGTGTGCTCAAGTCAGCCGATTGCGTCCAGTTAATAATATTGTCTGATGCTGCAACATCCCCCGCTGGTGTAACCATCCATCCAAGCGTTGCCGTTGCAAGTGTCATCAATGCTAGTGTCTTTGTGTTCATGTTCGTAACTCCTCATGGTTTGGCGAGTTACTAAAGCGCTTTAGTCAAAATAAAAAACGACCAGTATCCATCCGGAAGATACTAGTCGTTACTCGTGTGTAATATCGAATAATCCACTAGCCTTCACCTATCGCGGTGAAAGCTAGCTTGCTTAAAAGCCATCATTCACCGCTTCTTAAAAAAGAAAAACGCGAATGACGTAAAGGCATTAACTGAATATGCTGTTGTTTGTACTGAATTGTTCATGATAATGCCTCCTGCTTTATTTGATGTGTTAAGAATAGCGAACCCAAATGATAATGTCAACACTATTTTCTAATTTAATTTTAATTAAACGTTTAACGGCAAACAAAAATGCCACTAGGTGGGAAACTAGTGGCATTTTCGGATCTAGCCGATTGGGAGGTCGGCGATCTATTTGTTATTTTTAAGGAGTAGGATTGTCTGCGATGGGATTCACAGACAAGGAGTATGAGATATGTTGATTGCTATGCTATGGGTTTCTTGTCTTAAGGGTTATCCCCTTTCGACATGATTAATAATATAGCCGGAACCTTAACTCAGAAATAACTGTGGCTGAAAGTTAGCTTAATTTTGGGTATTGTCCAAATTGCTTCTCAACTCGGTTGCAAACAAAAACACCACTAGCTGGGATACTAGTGGCGTTTTCGGATCTAGCTGATTGGGCAATCAGCGATCTGTTCGTTATTTATATAAGGAGTAGGAGTGTTTTAAGATATCAAGCTTAAAACGGGAGTATGTTTTCATTGCTATGGGTTTCGCGTCTTAAGGGTTATCCCCTTTCGACATGATTAATAATAAGGCCGGAACCTTAAAGGAGTAATAACGATTCCTGAAACGTAGCTTAAATTCCAACTTTCTGTTTTAACCAACAGAAAACGCCACCGGACGGGCAATCCAGTGGCGTTTGAAATCAGCAGATGGGCGTCCGCTAATTGTTTAGGAGTAGGGTTCGATTGAGGTGGGCCTCAATCAGCATGAGTAGTTATTTGCTATGGGTATGTTGAGGAGTTCCCCCTCTCAACACGTATTATATTAAGATGCCAAACTTAAACGAGGTATAAGATTGACCGCTTTTATCGCCAAAATTTTCCCACCTAGTCAAATCACACGCTAGGCGGTTGCTGCCCCAACTTGTTCTGGGTACACAGCGCCATTTTCATCACGGCGTTCAAACAATGCTGTTAGCGCTGTCTTAAGATAGGTTTCATCCCCATCGTTCACCGCACGCCAAGTCGCCATACCACCGCTTGATTTCATGACAATGTGACCAGTATCTTCGTAAACGTCATGATGGGCTTCGATGAAATAATCAAACGCCATCACGTCTGCGTCTTCATAACGCTTAATTACAGTTACCATCTTGAGCCCCTCTCTTAAGTTTCACTTTCATAAAGTAAATTATACCGTTTTTACCCCACTTGTGCCTAGTTTTACACCCAATACGAAAAAGAACCGGTCTATGCAGACCGGTCCGTTTTCAAAATTATGCAACCAATTCTTCCGTCGTGGTCTCAATCACATTGGCACCTAACGGCTTGCCGTAAATCGGCACTCCGGCCGCATCAACCAAGAAATCAAACGATGCTAACTCCGTCATAGCAGCCTTAACGCGTTCCGGCGTCAAGTCAGGATCGATGTTCAACATCTTCAAATGCACCTTCGCACCCGCAATCTTCGCAAACTTCCCCTCAAATACCAAATCCAACTTCTTCATCTTCGCTACCTCCGATTATTCTGCCAAGCCTGCATCATACGCATTCACTTCCGTCGCCGAAATTGACACGATTTCCGTTTCAACACCAAGGTTCACGATAACTTGACCAAGCTGACGTAGTTGATCGTCCGTCGTGCCAACCTTTACGTTGAACATGCGGACGTATTCAGCTCCCGTCTCCGCTGCCTTCGTTACATACCGTACCTTCATTTGTCCCGTCATTTCGTCATTCCTCCAAATTCATTTAGGTGGCCACCTGTTTTTGTCGACACCTATACTAACGAAATAAGTGAGCCGTTTTGTCGCATGCATAGAAAAAGGACGACTTTTTCAAGCCGTCCAATTATGGTTATTGCCATGTCCCGATTGTGTCCAAAACACCATCATGGTTATTATCTGAAACCGTTGGTGGGAACTCATCCAACAACGGCTGCGCTGCATTGGTCATCGCAAATGGGTGGCCAACTAGGCGTAGCATTTCGACGTCGTTACCACCATCCCCAAACGCTGCCATCTCTTCTGGTTCGATACCATAATAGGCACCAAGTTCCTGCAGGCCAACTGCCTTGTTGATGTTTGGCGCCACGATATCAATCATGCCGAAGCCTGACGTGGTCACGTGCGCGGTTCCAGCCAACTCACGGTTTAGCTGCGCCATGAAGGTCTCCGCATGTACTTCCGGCCAGTTCACAATGATTTTCACTACCGGCTCAGTAATTTCGTCCAAGCTGTCAATGAAAATCAAGTTCGGAAACTCAGCAACCATGTGGTGATAAAGTTCCCCTTGGCCCTTATCAGCACGTAGCATGTACCCATTAGTTGCGGTGCTATAAACATTTCCGTGACCCGGTGACAGTGGTGATTCAGCCACCGCCTTCATCGCGATTTCCATGTGTTCACGTGACAAACTGTGCAACGCCAGTTCCTTGTTATCCTTCGTGATGACTTGGCCACCATTTTGTACAACGTAATCAAATCGTCCCACAAACGGTGCCAAAAAGCGGTCCACCGTTGCGCGATCATTACCCGTCGCTGCCACAAAATGGTAATCTCGTTCATCCAAGTAATCCAGTAGCTTCGTAAATTTGTGTGCATTCACTTGTTGGTGCTTATCAAAGAAAGTCCCATCCAAGTCAACTGCAATTAGTTTTGGAAATGCCATCAAAAGTCCCCCAGTCTTTCCGTGCTTTCCTCGACTCCCTCGGTACTAGTATGACAAGAATGTTTGAATGATACAAGAAAGGGATACTTTGCTAATGAAAAAAGCACTCGATTCCTCGAGTGCTCGTCTGTGTGACTACAAACTATCCATATGCTCCACAAAGTGATTCAAATCTTTATTAACAAACTCAGTTATCAAGATTTTATATGCTTCATCAATAACTTCATCCATCTTTTTCTTATCCATTACAGCCCCAACTGCACCAACCGCAACAAGTGCAGGGATAGCACCAACACCAGTAACAAATCCGGCGGCTACCACAGCAATTCCTTTAGTAAATCGCTTTAGTCCTTTTGGTTTTTCGCCAGAAATTAACTCACCATTTGAAGCTCCTTTATTTTTCTTTCCTTTAATGAAATCCGATGCTTTTCCATAAAGCGATTGATCAGTCTTAAGGATAAAGGGCTTTAAATCTTCAGGGATATCAACACCAGCAACGCCAAACATTTGAACCATATCTTCAACGGATGCATCAGCAAATTTCTTTTCATCTATCCAAAGAAGTGCTTTGTTTCCCTTCCAAGCATATGTCATGCCTAGCTTTCTGAACGCTTCTTGGGCTTGATTGTAGTCAAAGTTACCTGTCTCTTTTAGCTTTGCTTGTTCTTTTGATTCTCCAACGAACACAAAAAAATCATTTTGTGTAATCTTAGGTTGCTGCGAAATATAATTTTCTTCGGTCCAAATTGCTGATTTAATTCCCAAATCATTTTTGGCTATTGCTTCTGCAATTTCACCGTATAACTTCTCTGATAAAATCTGATTTTTCTTGTCCTTCGCGGCTACCACTTCTATTGTAGGCTTCCTCATTTGTGATGTTCCCATATTATCTGCACTCCCTTCTTGCAAGTATCCAACCTTATTTACACCAATCAATCCTCTTCGCAAAAAATGAATATCAGTATAATCTACGTTCAAGGCATCTAGTTGCAATTGTTCCAATCCTAGTTGATCTGTTTGTATGTAATCTATATCAAGACTATCCAGTTCTAATGGAGATATACCCATCTCTCTTAGTTGATCTTCGCTCAATGTATAGTCTTGTTTTACCAGTCCAAAATACGTATAGCCATTTTCAATGGCTAACCCAATCAAAAATCGTTCACTCTTTTCCGCAACGATCGTTCCGACAATACCACCAATCAAAAAGCCAACAGCAGGTATAAAACTCATCGCCGCTGTAATACCGTTTACAACTATTAATTTGGCCATTCCCGCGAAATATTCTTCACGACTAATTTTTTCATTTGCAAACTTAATTGATAGTTTGACACTATCATAAACAGCCAAGATAGCGACCGTTAAAACGCTACTCTTATTTTCTAGTGTTTGTAGACTTTTTCCGAATTTTCCGAACTCAGCGTTCATAGAAAAATACCCTGAAAGTGTTTGGATAAATAGCGTATCTGCGCTACTGATTCCTGCCCCCGCCGAGTCGTTAGCAAGTTCTGCTAAGTCAATTCCTTCAGAATTAAAGATCTTCTCTAATTGCTGAAATATGGCCGGCCCCATATTTAAAGCCATATTGATAGTTGCGGCAGTCACTCCAGATTTTAGTGCCTTCTTGAATATATCACTTTGATAATGTGACAAAACCGTACTAAGTGCAGCTACTGGATTGTCTCCTTGTTTAACGCGTTGAACCAACATTTCAGCTTCCGATTTAGTCAGCGTTAATGAGTGTACACCATCATATGATACCGTCGTCGTCACCCTGTCAATTGCTTCTCTCATCGATTTTGCATGACTAGGATCGGTGCGTTCATACTTCAACATCCGTTTTGTGAGATATTCTTTTACATCTTCGATTTGATCACTAGGAACTAGCAATCCCTGTCCGGAATACAGCAAATCGTTAAATTCTTTGGAACCTACAACATCTTTTTCTTTAAGATAGTCGACAAAACTTATATTCTTGCCGCTTCTACTTTTATACTTTTCGTATCTTTCTCGAAACGTCTCTGAAATTGCCTTACCGCTTTTATCACCATGCTTATAGTATTTTAGCTGATACTCCGCTAATGCATTTTCAGCATTTCTAGGCCCTGTACGCACCACTTCTACGTCTACCTGGCCTAATTTATTGAAATCTTTACCTATTCTAGCCTCATAATCATTTATATCTTTAAAAGCAGCAGATAAATTAAATGATCCCGCATGAAACTCCTCGGCAGCAAATCCAGCCCCTTGAGAAACACCCCAGTTGTTATCTGATAACTTGTCTAGTACGGCTTTATTTAAATCCTCACTCTTTTTCAAGATATTTTCTGAGTACAGTTTATTTTGGTCAATCGCAATTTGTTCTACGACCTTACGCTGTAAATCTTCATTGCCCATCTCTTCACCTTTTAAAAACGTCACTATTATGAATCCGATTTTATCACCGGAATTAAAACAGATTGTGTTTCAACTCTCGAACACACTTGGAAACAAAAAATGACTGATGATGCAATAAGCAATCACCAGTCATTTTGTCTATTCTATAAAACTAACCCACGAAGACGTTCTTTCCCAAACTCAACATGTGTAGGTATTCTTCTGATTCAGTTCCGATAATGAACGCTGCGTTTCCTGACAAGATAGTCAACTTGCCTTCTTCTGAACGTTGGTAAACGCGATCGAAGAGTTCTTCTTGCAACTTAGCCTTATCACCAGCCAATTGCTCCAAGTTTTCAATGACCAATACTTCGTAGCCATCGTATTCATCCTTGAACTTTTGCGTCCCAACTTGACCACCACGCAAACCAGCCTCGTAGTCTTCTACAAATTGTTCAACGCCAGTCACGTGAACTTGGGCGTCCAAGGCTTCCTTAATCATGCGCTCACGCATCTCGTAGCTTTCACCACGGACCAAAATCATGTTCAAGTGATCAGTGCCAGCCACCGCTGCCGCTGCGCGCTTAATTTGACCTGGCACATCGTGGATATCAACATCTTCTGTCTTCATTTCAAGCAAGCTAGACAAGGCTTCGATTTGTTGGTTCAAACCAGCCACCTGGGCCTTCAAGTTCAAAATAACTTGCTCAATCGCTTCTTGGTGTGCAACATCAACCATAATCATTTCCTCCGTAGTCACGTTCTTTTGTACTTACATTTTACCATGTAAGCGCTTATTCCTTCAGAATTAAGCATCCTTGGCTAAAGTGGGCTATAATAGCTTTACTAACTAAAAATCAGACGGATGGTACCGCATGACTTATACCTACCTTTATGAACGTGAGCCCTTGTTCACCGATAATGATATCGATGGCTTTCTTGGGGCCGTCGAGTTGGATGCTGATATTCGCGACATCCCCTTCGACTTGGAGAAAACGCAACAATTAATTCGTGATCTGACTGCCCAATTGTCAGATGAAGTGCCTACTGCGATTGGATTCTTTGCCACCTACCCAACGTATGGCCACTATGATGCCTTGGGTCGTGAAATTGACGTCACGTTAGAAATCTCGGTTTCGCGCTAAGATACCAGCCACCCTTTTTGCCACCGTAATTTGTATAATTAAGGCAACAATTAGGTAGAAAGGTGGTCCACGACTATGGGACTTTTCGGAAACAAAGATTTCTCACTGCCAATGACGGTTGGTGATATTCCAGCCGGATTTGAAGCAATTCAAATCGTCACATCAATCGCTATGTCACCCACTGGCGCATTAGCTGATTTGGCCAAGGAAGCTGACAAGCTCGGCGCTGATGAAGTATTGAACGTTCGCTTGATGGGCGATGAAAATTACACCGCTTACGGCGATGCAGTTAAGAAGAATTAGTGATTCGTACACCTCAATCTTGGGGTGTATTTTTTATTACACATACATGCGATTGTCACGTGCGCGCCAGTTACCGTTGGCAGCGCTCACCCCGATTTTCTTAGCCAATCCAGCCCAGAAACGAATGTCTGACAATGACGCAGCCCCCAACACGCTAGCCTCCGCATCATAAAAATCACTCATATCTAGTCCGTGATCACGAATAATCGGCAACACAAAATCACGTTGCATCGTCTTAAACGCCAACACCGGAATCAAACCACTTGCGACTTTGGCATCAAATTCATTAAACGCGTCATATCTAATATCTTCGATTTCCCCTTCTAACATAGATGACAATCGTCCGTGCCAAATACGATATTCAGTCTGCTTATCTGCCATATGCATCTACCTCTTTACGATTAAGTTAAACTTAATATAGCACGGTTAGACCTAACTTTCAAACAACAAAAATGCGACAGCTTATTCAGCTATCGCATTTTATCACTTATCAAGGCTACTCATATTTACCCGAAGACAATTTGTTCGAGCGCTTCTGTCGCTACTTTAGAAACGTTAATGTTGTTCTTTTTAGCTATGTTATTTAAATACTCCGGAATTGAAATGTTTCGTCGCACTGTCTTGGAAACATGTCGTCGATATTCTGCTAAATCATATGCCACAATCATAACTTGCACATTTTCAGGCGCTTCCCATTCTTCCAATGTAACATCCAACGGCGTAGATGGATCTGGATAACTAGTTTCCTCTTCCAAAGCTAATCCTACCGCTTCTTGCGCCATTGCAATTGCGTCTTGGTAATCCGCACCCATAGTAGCTACCCCGACATCAGGGACTCGAACCGTAATTTGACCATCATCTTCTGTTAAGAAAATGGTTGGATAAAACAGTAATGTGTTCTTTGTCGTCATCCTAATCTCCTTCTTAATCTAAACCAGCTTGCTTCAAAATCGCTCGCTCAAGTCCTGTCCCTAATTCTTTTCCCCCAGTATGATAAGGAACCACCACACTCTTTCCCGTTCGATAGTTCTTAAATTGCTTATGACTACCATTCTGTCGTACTTCAACAAATCCATTTTGCTGCAAATACTTAATCATCACTCGTACTGATTTAGGCATGTATCCTCCCTTGGAATTATACACAATATTGTGTATAAAATACAGTGCTGTCTTTCGTTGCTTTTCCAGACTACCTGTATTAGTTGCGATAGGACAATGGAAACTTTTTCAGTTTTGCGTATGTTTTTAAAAGTCTCTTTCAATGAATATCCTGATTTTCAACATTCATAAAATCGTCACGGAAATTTGGTATCCTGGTTACAAACAAAGAAACACGGGGAATTTTTAATGCTTACTGAACACCAATTGATTGCTGAACTTGCTCAAATCGCTGAAGCTAGTGAAAAGGTTGGCCAACGCACGCGTAACATATACTTGGGGGCTGGTTGGTTCAACGAAGAACAACAAAACATCTTGATGCAAGGTTACCAAGCATTGAAGGCTAACCCTACGATCAACGATATCTACGTGCCATTGTTGAACCAATACGGTGGTCAAGTTATCGAAGCTGATGGTGATTTCGAGCCCGACTTCGAATGGGGAACGATGACGTACAAGGCTGACATCACGGCAATGAACAACGCTGACTTGATTGTTGCCTTCATCGACGCTGCCGACCCTGATTCAGGTACAGCCTTCGAAATCGGCTACATGACAGCTTCAAACAAGCCTGCCATCTTGGTAACGGTTGGCGATCGCAACGTCCATCCAGTTAACTTGATGTTGTCATACGGTGCCGTTTCAAACGTTGATTTGGAAACTGAAGGCTTTGAAGCTTTGGAAAAGTTCGACTTCACTAACATCGCAATGAAGAAGTGGGTTGGATCAATCTTGTAAGAACACTAAAAAATCGGTAGATTCACATTGTGAGTCTACCGATTTTGTCGTTAATCTGCTAAAAAGATTGAAATCATTAAATCACCATCTAATGCGTTACCATCATCAGACGCACGAGCAACCAGCTTTTTCCCTGCATCCAGTAAACGCGCAAAAATATGATTTTCTGTTCGTGGTACCCACCCAATGTGATGGTCATTCATATCCAACACCTGGATTGCGTAATGATCATAAGCATTATCTGGGTCACGCTTTAATTGCACCGCTGTCCCCGGGTCACCCGCAGCACGATAATATTCTTGTTCTTCTTCTGACAAATAGTAGTATCCGACTACCTTGACGTGTTTCAGATATATTTCTTCCACGAAGATATCATCTAGAAACGATAGTCCACCGTTACCTGGTATTAGTTCGGGTGGCAAACTGCCATCTGAACCTTTAATTTCAAATTTGCTCATTTGGCTGCCACCCCATCGCTACTAACTCTTCCCGCAAATCATCTCGACGCTTCGTCAAAATAGCTGTCTCGTGTTGAATCTTATGCAACTGAGCAGCGACCCACTCTTCATCTTTCAGCCACTCAACTGTCGTCATTGGAAAAGTGTCTTTTATCATCAATATTTGGTGCGTCAGTGATTCAGCGTGCGCTTCCAACCGCCGTATTTGCTCATGCAACTCCTCAATTGCATTAAACGACAACGTATCATCTTCTGTTCCTACCGCAACTAGTTCACTAATTAATTGTAACTTAGCTAAGTCCCCCGCTTTATACGCATCAACCGCCTGCTTAAACCATTCCGCTTCCTGACGAGTCTGATTTGGATGCAAATCTGGATGTAGTAGCTTAACAAGTTGCTTGTAAAGTACGTGCGCTTCCGCTGTATCTTCTTCGCTCAACATTGTTGCCGCTTGCCAGGCCTTAGCACGGTCCAACTGATCAACCATTTTTTGCCGTTTTACATTCAATTTTTTAGCTAGCTTTTCGAGTTCTTTTTCAATGTGTTCTTTATCCGGTGCTTCCCTACGATTGATTGCTTGTAGCATCAATTGTCGGCGTTTTTTCAAAAACTGCACCTGCATATACAACTCATAAGCCACCAATTCAAAACGGCCAATTTTATCCATATACAACGCTTCGGCTGCCGGAACTTCAACCGTAACAAGCTCACTATGTTCCGTAAACAACTCTGTAACGTCATTCTTTAAAACTTCAATGCGTCGCTTTGCCTCTAAATATTCTGGATGTAGTTGAATGTCCATGTTATCGCCCCCAAAGTGATACCCTTCACATATATATCATCAGGTTACCACACGCTCACGGCTTTTTCCTGTATAAGCCACGCAATACACATGCTATACTTATTTTGCAAGGCACATCCTAACCAGGAGGCCGGCATAATAGGTAAACTAGTCACCCGTGGGATTTCCGGCAAGAAACTAACACGGGTTTTAGTTTGCGCTATTTTTCAAGTTCAAGATCGCTCAAATCACCAGACAAGTTCTGGTGATTTTTTACTACTTATACACAGAAAAAGGCGGCTACCTTGCGCGTTTAGGTAGCCGCCTTTTAGGTGTCGTAGATGTCTCAATAAAATGTTTTTATTGTCATTTACTCCACAGCATTTTGAATACTTATATTATACCTTATCCACCGTCAAAAAAACATGAACATTTTTAGAACTAGCCCTTAATCAAGCGACGGTAAATCACAACCGTCAAGAAATAATACGCTAAATACAAGACCAAAATGCCGATTAGTGATGGTACTAAGCCGACGTATGGATCACTCAAGATTGCCTTGAACATATTCAATCCAAATACAACGTCAAGCAGTCCAATGATTAATGGAATAAAGAACAAGGTTCCCAAGTCCTTCGCAACCGTCATTGTCACCTGACGTTCGCTTGTTCCAATCATCGTTAGAATACGGTAACGACGCTTATCATCAGCAACACCAGACAACACCTTGAACATCAAAGTTGATGCCAACATTGCTAAGAAACCAATTCCCAAGAAAATTCCCATAAACTCAAAGCCGCCAAAGTAACTCTTTGCCAATGCATAGAAACCGTATGATCCTGACAACTTTTGCACCGTTGAATCCAAAGCCTTTGCTTCACGTTCAGCGTTCTTGGCCAAGACCGTTTCGTTTTCGTGCAAGTCAGCGACCTTCACCAGTTCAGCTGACTTAACCGTCCCCTTCTCTGCCAACTCATCCGCATTCTTAAGCACCACTGCCTTAGAATCGAATTGCACACCGTTGATTTGGTTTGCCAAACCAATCAAAGTATCCGTTGTTGCGTCAGGGTTTTGAATCATCTCATCCCCAGACATCCACTTAACCTTTGGCGTACTGTTTGGTACACCATCATAAATCATCGTTGGGATGTGGTGCGCATTAATCTCATCCCCATCAAAGTAAACAACCTTATCAGCACCCTTAACGTAGTGATAACTTGCTTGCCACTTAATGTTCTTCAAGTCCTTCACATCAGCGTTCGTTGTATAAGCTGCCGTGTAAGGTTGGCTAGATTGTGCTTGTTCCGGCAATGCACGGTAGAAGCCTTGTCCAACTGACATCGCTCCAAGTGCCAAACCGAAGATGACTGACAACACCGTCAACAAACGTTGGTAATCAGGCAAACGGAACATCAATTGACCATTCAAGAATGAACGCAACCCGCGGCTGTTAAAACGTGAACCACGCAAGGCGTACGTCAACATCTTCAATGAACGACTCACAAAGAAGAACGTTCCCAAGACATTGATAATCAAAATCAAGATGAACCCTGTGATACCCAAGCTCAACACGTTTGGCATCATGGCATAACCACCAATCAACAAGCCTAGCCCAATCAAACCAAGTAGTGGATCCAAAATCTTGCGACGCTTTGGTTGCTTAACTTGCTTGTCAGCCGTCAACAATGTCAACGTATCTTGGCGACTCAAACGAGCACTGTTGTAAAGGCCGTTCAAGAAGAACAAGATCACAAAGAATGCCAAGGTTACCAAGATGGCGTGGAATGAGAAACCTGTCCAATGAGCTAGTTGCAAGCCCAGCAGGTCCATCAAGAATTGGCCACTGAATGACGTCAATGCAATTCCAGCAACGATTCCGATTACCGTTGAGATAACACCCAATGCCAGCGTCTCTTGCATCAACATCATCCCGATTTGCTTGCGCTTCGCTCCAAGCATTGACATCAATCCGTACTCAGCTTGACGCAAACGCAGCAAGAAGCTGTTTGCAAAATTCAAATAAACAAATGTAATCAATCCTAGTAGGAATTCACCGATTGTAAACACAAGGACGATAATCCCGGTCGTTGAGTTAGCCAGCAAGAACTCCTTGTTCAACGCAATCGCGCTAAACATATAGAAGATGGCTGCTGACACCATTAGGCCAACAAATAGTACGAGATAGTCACGCCACTTTGAGCGGAGTGACTTCATTGCAATAGAAAACATGGTCATCCGCCCCCTTATTCAAAGTTACCTAGTTCAGATAATACATAGTTGTAGAAATCTTCACGTGAACGATCATCGCGTGTCAACGTCTTAGTGATTTGTCCGTCAGTCAAGAATAGAATGCGTGAGGCGAATGATGCTGAGAACGGATCGTGCGTTACCATCACGATTGAAATATCACGTTCGTCATTAATCTTCGTCAGGTAGTTCATCATCTCGCGGGCATTTTCAGAATCAAGCGCACCAGTTGGTTCGTCTCCAAAAATCAATGCTGGCTCGTGAACCAAGGCACGGGCCGCCCCGACACGTTGTTGTTGTCCACCTGACAACTCAGCTGGATACTTGTTCAAGTACTCACTGATGTGCAGCAAATCGGCCACCTTTTGGACCGCTGCCTTGATTTGGGCAGGCTTCGTCTTTTGCAAAGTCAGTGGCAACGCAATGTTTTCGCTGACCGTCAAACTTTCAATCAAATTATAGCTTTGGAAGATGAATCCCATATCGCGACCACGGAAGTTTGCGATTTCATCATCTGTCATGTGCAAAATATCTTTGTTGTTAATCATGACTTCACCAGTGGTAGGCTTCATCAACGTAGAAAGCACGTTCAACAACGTCGACTTTCCTGATCCTGAAGGCCCCATGATGGCCACGAACTCCCCTTGTGGCACCGTCAAAGACAAATCCTTAAGGACGTGCTGGTCCACCCCGGCTGCACTGGTATAAGTCTTGTTCAACTTGTTTGCAATCAATACTGGTTCTGTCATGTTTTTAATCCCCAATCTCATGTTTCATTCATGTTACAAATAATACTATACAACGTACAATATAAGATGTCAAAACAATATGTCAATTTCGATAATTTTCTCCAGTAAAAAAGACGTCGATTGTTCGACGCCTTCGTGACTTTTAAACTTCAGGCAACTTCAATTCTTCTGCCTTAATCAATTGTGTTTTTTGGATAAAGATCAACTTCATCAAGAAGGCAGCTGCTAGTGGTACAACCACAAAGGCAACCAACACACGGACTGCCAAGGCACTACCAGTAGACTCTGTCATCGCCGTCAAAGGTCCAATGAAGCCAGCCATACCGAATCCGGCTGAGAAGGCCGTTCCTTCAACCATCATCAATGAGGCAACCCCACCTGAGATAGCTGCGGCAATCACGACTGGCAAGAACAGCTTTGGTCGTGACAACAAGTTTGCCATTTGAATCTTAGGTGATCCCATAAAGTGCGCGATTGTAGCACCCCATGAGTTAACCGATGCCCCCATGACCGCCAACGTCAAACCGGCTGCGACGATACCAGCGTTGGCAGCACCTGAACCGATTCCCACCAAGCCAATGGCTGTTGCGATACCAACTGAAGACATTGGTGACACAATCAACAAGGCGAAAATGACACCGAGTAAGATACCCATCACCAATGGTGCAGCTGCTGTAGCCGAGGCGACAACTTGACCAACGGCCGCTTGGACTGCAACCATACCTGGCAACGTCATCAATCCGATACCACCAGCAACAACCAAGACGATTAATGGCTCAAATACCACACGCAATTGTCCAAGCACCTTAGTTGCCCCCATCGCAACCAACCCTGCCACGGCCGTTGTCAGCATCACGTTCAAGATTACCCCTGAACCAGCCAATGTGAAGGCGCCATCCTTAAACGTTGTTACGCCCGAACCAGCCAACGTAGCCAAGGCCATTGACGCCGTCTCCATCATACCCAACTTCAACATCGTTCCTACGGCAAACGCTGCAATCAACGGCAACGCACTTTGCGCCAACGTGACCATCATCGCCAATGATGTGACTACCCCATTTTGTGGCATGGCACCCAACAATTGATTCACCAACGCAGCTGGTACCAAAGCAACCATAATTGCCAACGCATTACCGTTCAAAACGGCAAGCATGTACTGTTTCACATTATTCATAAGCATCCCCATCCTTATTCACTGACTTCTTGCACTTGTTGCATGTAATTTTGAATACGCGCCATCGCTTCTTGTAATTGCGCGTCGCTTGTTGCATAGCTCAAACGGATATAACCTTCCCCACCAGGACCAAAGACAGAACCTGGAATTACTGCGACCGCTGCGTTTTCAGCCAAGGACAATGCAAATTCACGATCGTTTGTGTTGTGCGTTTCTGGAATACCAGCGTAGACATAAAAGGCACCATCTGGGTTCATCACCTTAAAGCCAGCACGACGCATTTGCGCAACCACATAATCACGACGCTTGCGATAAGCTGACTTCATGTCCAACGTTGCCCGACGCCCAGCTTCGGTTCCCAACGCCACCGTTGCAGCGGCCATCGCTGGGTTAGACGGTGTCGTCACTGTCATTTGGTGCACCATCCCCACCGTGCGCATCAACTCAGCCGGTCCAGCGATAAAGCCGATACGGTAACCAGTCATCGCGTGTGACTTTGACACGCCATTCAAGACCAACGTTTGCTCCGGCAAGTACGTGGCAATTGAGCGGTGCTCACTGTCATAAGCCAACTCTGAATAAATTTCATCAGCAATTACGATAATGTCAGTGTCAGCCAAAACGGCAGCCAACTCAAGCAATTGCTTAGATGAGTAGGCCACCCCAGTTGGGTTACCAGGATAGTTTAGAATAATTGCCTTAATCGCATCCCCGTGTTCAGCAATCGCAGCTGACAACATCTCGGGTGTCAAAACGAAGTCCGTGGCACTTGTATCCAAGTGAACTGGCTCACCACCGTTCATCAATGTGATTGGGTCATACAATGGGAACGTTGGCGTTGGAATCAAGACCTTATCACCTGGGTTCAAGACGGCCGTCAACGAAGCGTAGATGGCTTCGGTTGCCCCAACCGTCACGGCGATTTCTGTCATAGCGTCATATTGCAAATCGTAGCGATCTGACAAGAAATGCGCTGCAGCTTGGCGAACAGCCACCGTACCATTACCTGGTGCGTAGTGTGAATCATTGTTGGCGATACTATCAATCGCCGCTTGCTTCACGACTTCAGGTGTATCAAAATCAGGCTCCCCCAACGTCAATTTGATGATGTCAGGAATTTGACTAACTTGCATATCAAATGCACGAATTTCATTAGGTTGAATCTTCTTCAAATCTTGATTCAAGCGATTTGCTAGCGTTGCTTTCATGTGTGGCATAACCGAACTCCTTAAAATAAAAAACTGGGCGATTTCATTTCGAAACCACCCAGTAACCTCATAACCGATTGTTGTCCTAACAATTCAGGTTGTGTATTTGGTCCTGGGAAGTTTACCGCTATCCGAGAACCATGCAAAAATGCTTTTGGTTTGATTCGGATAGCTATCCAAAAAACCAAAAGTAATATGAGTTTGCAATTGTTGTCTTTGCATTAATCATCATTTTTGCTTCCCCTTACTTGTTATTGTTTATTATTCTAATGTATTTCTAATCTAAGTCAATGAAGAATTTAATTTAATATGTGAAGGGTGTGTGAAGAACGGAGATAGTCCCAAGCCCTCATGCCTCGACGCAACGCGTCGACACAAACCACAAAACTGCATTAAAAAACGCGCCGTATATCTACGGCGCGCTGTACAACTGGTTGTACAAGATAGTCATTAGCGTAACTACCACGGGGAATAACTATAGTATATAGACCCCCCTTTTTATTTTGCTAATAATATGTCTCGAAACCAGGATTTAATTTTTAGATGTGCAATGCCAAGGCAATCAAAGCCAACAATGCTGGCAAACCTTGTACCAAGATAATTTTGCGTGCAGCCGTCAAACTACCGTACACAGCTACAATCACAATGTAAGCCATCTCCAACTTCAACATGATGTCTTGTGCTGATCCGTGAATGACAACCAACGTCAACAAAATCAAAACACCAAACATACCATTGTAAATTCCTTGGTTACCCAACAATGAGCGTACTTCAGGCATCTTCGTGATGTTTTCGTCTAGTTCAAATGTCTCAGCTTGCTTTGCTGGCTTACCAAACATTTCTAATCCCATAATGTACAAGGCTTCAAGAGCGACAAGTACCGTCAAAATCGTTCCTACCATCGTATATATCTCCCAATAAATCTAATCCACATAATCTCACTAGTTCACTAGTCTAACATGTTGTAAGCAAAAATAAAAACGCAGTGCCCCATATGTGAGACACTGCGTTCATTATATTAAAGATTTACACCGTTAGATGCGATGACTTGCTTGTACCAGTCGAATGACTTCTTCTTTGAGCGGTTAAACGTTCCTGATCCGTCGTTGTTCTTATCAACGTAAATCATACCGTAGCGCTTCGTCATTTGACCTGTTGAAGCAGCAACCAAGTCGATAACACCCCAGGCGATGAAGCCCATTAGTGGCACACCGTCTTCAATTCCGTCGGCCACGGCCTTGATGTGATCACGGAAATAGTCGATACGGTAATCATCGTTGATTGAACCGTCAGCTTCAACTACGTCTTCCGCACCCAAACCGTTTTCAACCAAGAATAATGGCTTTTGGTAGCGGTCGTACAATTGGTTCATCGTAATACGCAAACCAAGTGGGTCGATTACCCAACCCCACTTGCTTGTTGGCAAGTATGGGTTCTTGGCTGACTTAACAACGTTTCCTTCGTTCGCTACCAACTCATCCAAGTTGTGCGCTGATGTACGTGATGCGTAGTAACTGAATGACACGAAATCAACCGTGTTCTTCAAGATTTCTTCGTCACCCTCGGCCATTTCGATGGCGTCAACACCCTTAGACTTCAACAAACTCTTCATGTATGAAGGGTAGTAACCACGCGCTTGCACGTCAATGAAGAACGTGTTGTCGTGATCATCAAGCATTGATTGCCAAACATCTTCTGGCTTACTTGTGTATGGGTAGAAACTTCCGCCGGCAATCATGCAGCCAACTTGTGCTTCAGGCAACATTTCGTGAATCATCTTAACCGTCAACGCACTAGCAACCAACACGTGGTGAGCAGCTTGGTACGTCACTTGCTTTTGGTTCTCACCCTCTTGGAAGGCCAACCCAGCACCAGAGAATGGGCTGTGCAAGATGATGTTGATTTCGTTAAACGTAATCCAGTACTTAACCAAGTCACCGAACTCTTCGAAACATGTCTTGGCATAACGCGTGAAGAACGTAATCATGTCGCGGCTGCGCCATGAACCGTAGCCTTCTACCAAGCCCATTGGCACGTCGAAGTGCGCCAACGTTACCAAGACTTCCATCCCGTGTTCACGGCAAGTTTCGAACAATGAACGGTAGTATGCAATTCCTTCAGCATTAGGTGTCGTTTCATCACCATTTGGGTACAAACGGCTCCATGAGATTGATGTACGGAAGACCTTCAATCCCATTTCGGCCAACATCGCAATGTCATCCTTGTAGCGGTGGTAAAAATCGATACCCGTGTGGCTTGGGTAGTAAAGTGTGTCATCCAATTCAGGATGTGCCACTTGTCCCAACTTCACTGGCATGCGCTTTTCGCCAATTGGCAACATGTCAATGTTACTTGTGCCACGGCCACCTTCGTGCCAAGCACCTTCAGTTTGGTTGGCCGCAATTGCGCCACCCCACAAAAAGTTTTCTGGAAATACATTCTTAGTCATTTAACCAGTTCCCCTTAATTCTCTTAATCTCTCGTTTATGCCAATGATGCGTCAGCTGCAACAGCCGTTTGTGCATCGTCTTCCTTCTCGTGGTGGAAGACTTCCATGACATGATCCTTGAATGAAACGTTACCAGGCTCTACTGGCGTAACATCCTTAAATTCGTCTGTGTTCGTAATAACAACAACCGTCGTCGTAGGCAAACCGGCAGCCTTGATAGCGTCCAAGTCAGCTTGCAACAATTCAGTTCCAACTTCAACGCGGTCACCAGCTGCAACCAATGCTTCGAATGGCTCACCATTTAGTGAAACCGTGTCCAAACCAACGTGAATCAAAACTTCCATACCGTGATCATCAGTCAAACCGATAGCGTGCTTCGTTGGGAAGACCGTCGTAACCGTTCCAGCAATTGGTGAAACAACCTTACCGTCAACTGGCTCGATTGCCATCCCCTTACCTAGCAAGCCCTTTGAGAAGACTTCATCAGCAACATCGTGCAAGCCCATAACGGCACCCTTCATAGGAGCCATCAACTTAACGCTAGCTGGCGTAACCATATCAGCTTCATCATCCTCAACAGGAATATCTTCGAAGCCAAGAATCAACGTCAATGCGAATGAAACAACAACTGAGATTGCCATAACTGCTGCAATCCACAAAATGCTTGTTGGATTGTCCTTATCAATAAATTGAACTGATGTGAACAAACCAGGCGCTGCCATTGAGTGTGATGCCAAGCCGGCCAAACCAGCCACGGCACCTGCGATAAATCCAGTAATAACTGAAGCAATCATTGGTCGCTTCAAACGAATTGCCACACCGTACAAGGCTGGCTCAGTGATACCAGCAATCAAAGCTGATGAAGCAGCTGCCAAGGCAGTTTGACGTAATTCGCGGTTCTTCGTCTTAAAGGCAACGGCCAATGAGACACCACCAAGTGACATGTTGGCACCGATTTCAGAAGGCATAACCATGGCTTCTGAACCAGTCTCAGCAATCGTCGTCACAATCGTTGGCGTGAACACACGGTGCATTCCCGTCATAACCAACAAAGGCCAGATAGCCCCAACAATCGCAACGGCCAACCAACCTAGCTTACCGTGGATACCGTAAACAACAGCTGAGATACCGTTACCTAGCCAAACACCAGCAGGTCCGACGATTGAGATTGCGATAACCGCACCAACCAACAAGATCAACATTGGCTTCAAGAAGTTCTTCGTTACAAGTGGCGTGATGCGATCAACACCAGCTTCGATGTAACGTAGCAACCATGACATAACGATGGCTGGAATAATTGTGTACGTGTACTTAACTGACGTGATTGGCAACATTGCCAACGTTACGGCTTGCCCTTCAGCAGCCTTCGCCATCAAGTCCATGAACACTGGGTGCACCATCAAACCAGCGATGGCAACCGCCAAGTACGTGTTCGTACCAAACTTCTTTGATGCTGAAACAGCAACCAAGATTGGCAAGAAGAAGAATGCCGCATCACCAATTGTGTTCAACAAAACGTACGTTGAGTTTGTTTCACCAACAACACCCGTCATTAGCAACAACATTGCCAACAACTTAACCATTGATCCACCGATGATGGCAGGAATCAAAGGCGTCATCGTTCCGATAATGGCATCCAAAATCGTCATACCGACGCGCTTCAACGTCCACTTTTGCTTTGGTTGCTCGCTGGCATCGACCGTAGCCCCACCATCAACACCAAGCGCCAAAATTTCCTTGTAAGCAGCAGCCACGTTGTTACCAATAATGATTTGGTATTGACCACCTTGCTTAACCAATCCCATAACACCTGGGATGTTCTTTACAGTTTCATCACTAGCCTTTGCTTCATCTTTCAAAATAAAGCGCAAACGCGTCATGCAGTGCGTTAGATTAGTAACGTTTCCTACGCCGCCGACAGCATCAACCACGCTGCTAGCAAGCTTCTTAAAATCTTGAGCCATTAGCTTTCACCTCAAATATATCCTTAAACATCTTTATTACTTAACTAATGTTAGCGTTTACATTTAGTCAATTTTTGGGCTAATTATGACCAAAATATGAAACCGCTTACTATTGACTAGGACTTATTTCTGTGCTTTCAGTGAATTTGCAGAGTTGTGTTATGTAACTGTCATGAAAAGGGGTTTGTGGTTAGTGTCCGTCCTGACGCACCGCGTCAACACTAACCACAAACTAATTAGCGACATAAATAAAAGCCATACTGCGTATCCGCAATATGGCTTTAGGTTATGGTTGACGACCCACAAAATATTTTTGATTGTGAAAGCGTTGATGTTGATAAAGAGTCGTCGCATCACCCTCTTGCTGCTCGAATTTTCTGGAGAGAAATTATATCGTTCTAGTGTTTTCTGAAGGAGAAGAGTTTTCAGCTAGTTTTAGATATTGAACGATGTTTTCAAGCAGCAAGAGTGAGATATGACGGCGTGATACCAACTAGGGCCCCATCCCTTCTACGCTTTTAATTAATGTCTACCAAATGTTACGTTCCCCCGTGTCTTTAACACATTTATTATTGTAAGCGATTTCAAAAGAAATGTAAACCCTTTCATTGTATTTTCTTTTTTCTTTTACGACAAAAAAACAGCAAATCTCGTAAAAACGAGATTTGCTGTTTAAGATGATTATTTCAGTAAGATTTGATTTGAAAGTCTAATTTAATGGTGTACTATTCCATGTTAGAGTGCGTTGCCTTGGCCGTGTCGTTTGAGACGTGGTCGCGGCGGCTAATCATCAACGTCAAGATATCTAACGTTACGTGAACACTTTGATCAAACAACGTGCTCAACAATTGGATTGACTTCACACCATCCCCAGCCTTAGTTGCACCAGGGACGATGATTGCGGCTTCACCCAACGTAGCCAATGGTGACGTTGGGTTAGACGTTACACCGATAACGTGAACGCCGTTGTCGGCTGCCTTTTGGGCAGGTCCAACAACTGAACCCGTCGTTCCTGAACCAGAAACGGCAACCAAGACATCCCCTTCAGCGATTGATGGCGTAATCGTTTCACCGATGACGAACACCGTGTAACCGATGTGCATCAAACGCATTGCGAATCCCTTTGCCATCAAGCCTGAACGGCCGGCACCCAAAACAAAGATACGCTTGTCCTTCGTGACGATCTTTTCAGCCGCAACCAATTGGCTTTCGTCAACTTGCGTCATCACTTCTTGAATTTCTGACAATACTTCATTTACCAAAGACATTACAAAGCCTCCTTAAATTCACGACCGGCTGCAACTGGATCAGCTGCACCGGCAATCTTACCACCAACGATTGCAATTTCTGCAATACCGTCAGCTGACAACTTCTTCACTTGATCCAAGTCAATACCACCAGCAACCGCAATGCGCTTAGCAGCCGGGAATTGCTCGTGGAAGTGCTTAACTGAACCAGCAGCATCAAAGTTTGATGCGTTATCGTGTGAGTGGTGCAAGCCAAAGATAGCGTGTTCGAACGTCATCAATGGCGCAATCTCTTCGTCCGTCATGTTCAACAAGTCGATCAACATCGTCTTGCCAGCCTTTTCAGTGACGTCATAAACAGCACTGATTGTAGACAAGTCAGCTGAACCCATTACCGTCAAAATATCGGCATTGGCTTCAAAGCCCTTGTTAAACTCGTAAACACCTTCGTCAATGGCCTTCAAGTCCATCAACAATTCTGATTGCTTAATTTCTGCCTTGATATCTGACAAAGCAATCAAACCGTAGTCCTTTACCAAAGACGTACCCAACTCAATCACATCAGCAATCCCATCAAGGTCCTTTGCCAACGTGATAGCGTGTGCCAATGACACACGATCAATTGCGACTTGTAACTTCATTAGTCTTCACTCACTCCTTCTGCTTCATAAAACGCCTTAAGTTGTGCGGGCGTTGGATAACCATCATTATCACCTGGCGTTTGCACTTGCAAAGCACCAACGGCGTTACCGCGCATTGCTGCTGAGCGCAATGACTTGTCTTCCAACAAAGCCGTAATCACACCGAGTGCGAACCCATCGCCGGCACCAACCGTATCAACCACGTTGTTAACCTTGAAGCCTGGTACCATGAAGCCTTCTGCATCACGCGTTTGAACGTATGCACCAGCAGGTCCAACCTTCACGATAACAACCTTCGTACGGTCGCTTTGGTTCAAATAGAAGTCCGCAATATCCTTAGGGTCTTCACTACCCATCAAAATCTTACCTTCGTTCATACCTGGCAAAATAATGTCGGCTGACTTAGCAAACTCGTTGATCTCACGAATCATGCGTTCGTCATCATTCCATAGTGCTGGGCGCAAGTTAGGATCAAACGTAATCAACTTGTCAGCTGCTACCAAACGGTCCATCAAGTGACGGAACGCTTGGTTTGAAGTTTCTGACAAAGCTGGGAAGATACCCGACATGTGGGCAATCTTCACATCGTCCAACTTAACGTCATCCAACACATCAGCTGACAAGTGAGCAGCAGCTGAACCCGTACGGTAGTTAAACGTTTGTGGATCACCAGTCGTTACCATTTGCTTCAATTGGAAGCCAGTCCAGTTGTCAGCATCTTCTGTGACGAAGGTCGTCCCAACACCGTGTTCCAAAATTTGCTTCTTAGCGTAACCACCTAGTGGATCGGCACCCAAACGGCTAACGTATTCCGTTGTGTGACCCAAACGTTGCACCCCAATGGCAACGTTCAGTTCTGCCCCACCCAACAACTTAAAGTAGTTAATCGTGTCAACCAAGCTAGCGTCTGCGTCCTTAGACATAAACGTTACCACTGGCTCACCAATAGTTAGAAATTCACTCATGATTATAATCCCTTATTCTCTTACTTAATGATCAAAACGGCCAAAATAACGTTAATGATTGAAACAATCCACATTACCGGCACACCTTGCTTCAACAATTCACGACTGTCGACCTTCATGTACTTCAAAGCCCAAACGTTCCATGATTGCGTCAAGTCAGTTGACACAGCCATCAAACTTGGCACGTACATCAAAGGCAACAACAATGAATCTGGGAAAATGTGGGCACCTGCCAAAACGGCAGCTGTCGCAGCACCAGCACCCCAAACGTGCAAAGGTCCACGGAACAAGGCCAATGGTGCAGCAATTCCCAAGGCCAAGGCCAATACCCAAATGTTTGAAGGTAGAATTGACGTCAACAACGTTTGGAAACGAGCGGCGTTAATTTGGGCGGCACCTGAGAACATAATCAATGCCATCAAGAACATGATCAAGCCGGCAATATCAGAAATCGCTGTTTGAATCGTGTCATTCAAGAAATCAATAAATGACTTCCAGTGACGCATCTTTCCCGTCAACAACATGGCAAGCAACGTTGCCAAAATCAATGATGGTACCGCGTCCCACTTAAAGGCCAAGTTCATAAACACTGGTACAACCGGCACAATAAAGGCAATCCATGGAATCTTAACTTCTTCAGTTGATTCCTCAGCGCCGACCAATTCCAAGTTTTCGTTAGCCTTAGCTGGGTCAAATGACTTGCGGTGCAAGAATAGGTAAATGATAACGGCCAACAATTGTACCGCCATCGCTGCAATACCGAAGACCAAATACTTACCACCATATTCAGCCTTTGGGAAGAATGCCTTGATTTGGTTGAAAAGCACCAAGTTCAAGTACATTGGCGCACCAACTGACATCAAGAAAGCTGGCAACGCAATCTTACGAGGAATACCAAGTGACAACATAATTGGCAACAAGATAACTCCGATAGCGATAACTGACCCAACACCGTAAGCACTGATGAAAATCAATGCCGTAACCAAGACAACCAAAATAGCTGCCAACATCACGTTCTTCTTACCAGCCTTCGCGGTACGTTGTGAAATGGCTGGTGCGATGCCTGAATCAACCAAGACGCGACCGAACCAAGATCCAAACGCAATGTAGATAATCGTTGGTCCGTAATTCAAAGCTGGTTCAGCAAAGACCTTCTTGATTGCCACATCAAATGGTACCAAGCCAATCACGGCCCACAAGATAGCCATCACGAAGAAACCAACCATCAAGTTTCCACCCTTAAAGATGTAGAAGATGAAACCGACGAACGTCAACAACAATAGAATTGCAATAATCGTATTAACCATGATTAACGTACCTCCATGGCGCGACGGAGCATCGTGACTTGTGCAGCGATTTGCTCATCCGTCATCATTGGGAATTCAAGTGCGACATCAACGTCAGCATCAAATGCTTGATAAATCTTTTCCCAATCGAATAGTCCTTCAGCCAAATCGTCCGTCACAGTAAGCCCGTTATCGGTCTCGGCTGCGTTCTTAAAGTGAACGTAATCTGTATAAGGTGCCAACGTTTCAGCACTTTTAACCGCATCACCCTTCGTGAATGCCCAGTTACCAAGGTCATAAACATAACCAATATTTACGCCGGCTTCCTTAGCATCACGCAAGAATTCGTGAATTGGCTCTAGGTGACCGCTTAGTTCAGTTTGATCATTTTCAATATTGATTTGAATATCAGCAGGCCATGCTTGGAACGCTGCAACCAAATCCCCATCGAAATGTGCGTAATCACCTAGATTAAACTTTGCCTTTTGTGCTCCTAGTGCTTGAAGCTCCGCAATATATTGCGGTATCTTTTCATTTACCGCCCCATTTACAAATAGCTCATCCGGAATACTCAACGCCAAGGCCAACTTGCTAGCTTCCGCCGCATCACGTACAGCCGTTAGCTCAGTGGCCAAATCCTTGAAGTACTCGCGACGAACTTCAATACCGTCCGCACCTAAGCGTTCGGCTTGCGCAACAAGATCAGCTTGTGCGCGTCCTTGCTTAACCGCATCCTCAAAAATCCATGTGTTCAAAAATAGTTTTGCCATGTCATTCCCCTGTGAACAATCGCACCATTTCGTCAAATCGTTTAATTGATCAGCTCATCCATCAATATCATGTGTCTCTTTTTAGGTTAAGCGCTTAACCAATGTCTAAAAATATATGGGCGTGATGCCCACTGGTTCAAGTCGCTCCCTAATCTCACCCGTGGGTAAAAGTTAGGTAAGCGCTTAACCTTATGTGAAAAGAATAACACCCATTACAGGTGTTGTAAACCACTTATTCATACGTCGCCGCAATCACCACTTTTTCAGTGTGTTGCATTACCGTCTTTTTATCGAGTCGACGTAGTAGCAATTCAGCTGCTGTAGCCCCCATCAGAAAGGGGTTTTGCTGGATTAACTTAACGTTCGGATTCAAATCACGCGCTAGTTTCGTGTCTGAAAAACCGGTTACTTGTCGTTGTTCATTTAACACATTCTCACGAATCATGTGTGGCAAGATTTCGAGCATCAACCGTTCCTTGAAGAAGAAAATCACGGTTGGTTCTTCCCCGCGCAATTGCTGCATCATTTCATTTAGGACTTCTTCACCCACAATACCCGCGCGCGGTACTTCAACCATCGTTGCGTTTGGATACACCGCTTGTACCCCACGCCAACGTGCCGTACGGGTTGAAACGCTAGCAATTGGTTCAGTCACAACAATCAAACGCGTAAAGCCAGCATCATGATAGTGCTGGGCTGCACGCTTAGCTGCTTGTTCATTATCCGTCACCACCATGTCGTAGTTACCACCCATTGTCTCACGGTCAACGAGCACAACTGGCAACCCCTTCTTGATGTGCTTTTCGAGCAAACTATCATCATCTGAAATCGGCTGAATAATCACGCCGTCAAAATTTTGCTGGCTCACGCGATCGAGCAAAGATGCTTCCCGGGCCACTGATGAATTCGTATCAAATAGCACGCCTGTATATTGTTCTGCTTCAAGGATTGAAGATGCACCCTTAAAGAATTCCGTTGAAAAATAGTCGTCAACATCCGCAGCCACGACCGCAATCAATCCACTGCGTTGCGTCATCAATTGAACCGCTGACGCGTTAGGCACATAGCCTGTTTCTTCAATAATTTGCTTAATCCGATTCGCTGTTTTGTCGGACATTTTTTCTAACCGACCATGCAAATATCTAGACACAGTCGCAATACTGACACCAGCGCGTTCTGCAATGTCATTGATATTTAATTTCTCTTCATTTGCCATTGAAGAACTCTCCATTTCAGATTGTGTTATATCAAAGTATAGCATTTTATAGAATTGTGGCAAAATACACAAAAACAGCGAACCGCTAATGCAGTTCGCTGTTTTTGTTATTATTTCGCATATTCCACTGAACGTGATTCGCGGATAACCGTGACCTTGATGTGGCCTGGGTAATCCAAATCGTGTTCAATTTGGTTCTTAATATCACGGGCCAAAACCGTTGCTTCCAAATCAGAAACAGCAGCTGGCTCAACGATAACACGAACCTCACGACCCGCTTGGATCGCGAATGACTTTTCAACACCACTGAAGTCATTTGCAATGGCTTCAAGTTGTTGTAGTCGTTGAACGTAGTTTTCAAGTGACTCTGAACGTGCGCCAGGTCGAGCAGCTGAAATTGAATCAGCGGCTGCAACCAAGACAGCAATAACAGACTCAGCTTCCACGTCACCGTGGTGTGAGGCAATGGCATTAATCACAACTGGACGTTCCTTGTACTTCTTGGCCAATTCTGCACCAAGCTCTACGTGAGAACCGTCAACTTCATGATCAATTGCCTTACCAATATCGTGTAATAATCCTGCGCGCTTGGCAAGCGTAACGTCTTCACCTAACTCAGCAGCCAACATGCCTGTTAGTTTAGCGACTTCAGTTGAGTGTACGAGCACGTTTTGTCCATAACTCGTACGGTAGTTCATGCGACCGATTGTCTTAATCAAGTCAGGGTGCATGTTGTGAATGCCCAAATCAAAGATTGTTTGTTCACCAACTTCACGGATGTGCTCATCCATTTCCTTACGGGCCTTTTCAACCATCTCTTCAATGCGAGCTGGGTGAATGCGACCGTCGGCAATCAACTTCTCCAAAGCATTCTTCGCAATTTCACGACGAACCGGATCAAATCCACTCAATACGACTGCTTCTGGCGTATCATCGATAATCAAATCAATACCAGTAACTGTCTCGATGGCACGAATGTTTCGACCTTCACGACCGATAATTCGTCCCTTCATGTCATCGTTAGGTAACGTCACAACTGATACCGTTGTTTCGGCAACCATGTCTGCAGCAGAACGTTGGATGGCGCTAACCACCAAGTTCTTAGCCCGCTTTTCAGCTTCGGCTGCAGCTTGCTCTTCGCTTTCCTTAATCATAACGGCACGTTCAGAAACCAAGGCATCCTTCGTCTCTGACAAGATTTGCTCACGAGCGTCATCGCGACTCAAGTTTGCAATCTCAACCAACTTCGCTTCGCGTTCTGTAATCAATTCTTCAGCACGCTTTTGCTTATCGTTGACACTTTGTCGTTGGTGATCAAGTTTCGTTTCCTTTTCCGAAATGACTTCTTCACGCTTTTGCAATGAAGCATCCTTTCGGTCCAATACAGATTCACGACTTACCAGACGCTCTTCTTGTGACTTCACTTCCGCACGGCGGTCTTGTAGTTCACGTTCAATGCGTTCTTGGTAACGTTGGCTTTCATCTCGCGCTTCGACGATGGCAGTCTTTTTCATCTGCTCAGCATCGTTAGCGGCTTGACTCGTAATATCTGATGCGGTTTGGCGTGCAATGGTTAGCGAGTGATTAATGCGAGTCTTCGCAACTTGATAACCAATCGCAACGCCAATTACGATTGCGACAAGCGACAGCAGGATGATCATTGCAATGTTCATCTTGTATCTCCTGTCTATAGAGTTGACTTTCATGTCAAATCAATAGTGTTTTTTTTTGCGCTTTATTAACACATGTTTCATTTTAGGCTTTTCCACAACATAAGTCAATTTATACCGGAATTGCTGTAGGTTACAAAAAGCCCGTCATATCAACCTTTCGGGGACATGACGGGCCATATGTTTCACGTTGTAATCATTTGTTAATTTTCAGGTGCAACCACGGCACGCAAAGTTAATGACAATACCAAACGAATGATAGTGGCAACGATTGGCGCCACGAACAACCACGGTGTGACAAAGATGCCAAGGCCGGCTGCAATCAAGACAATTAGTAGCACAACGACACTTGTCCAAAGCAAAACCTTTGTGTCAGCGCCTAGCAAAGCATCGGTCGTATCCCACAACTTTGGCAAGTCAGTCATCGTTCGAACATGGACGTCAGCAATCATATCGTCCTTGCCCACTGCCACCGTTAGCATTGGCGTTACGCCCTCCGGTACAACTTGGTTCGTAATCAACATTGACTCACCGTCGTTAACCAACTCAGCTTGCTTGGCTGCCTTTTCCTCAGGCGTCAAGTCAGTCATTGGTTCTGATAGCGTGCCCATTAGCTTAGTCAATTGGCGCACCGATCCAGATGTGTCGGCAGTTGCAATGTATGTCGTGATACCACGTTCACGGAAGAAACGGTCGATAGGCAATACTGCTTTGCTCAATGATGTTCCAAAGGTCATAACACCAACAACTTGAATGCTATCAACCACATAACTAACCGAATTACCTAATTCTTTGTACGTTGCCAAAACATCTTCGTCTACCGTGTAATCATTGGCCAAGACAAACGCAGCCGAAACAACGGCAAAGTGTTCATTTAAGATAACACCTTGGATACCGGCATTTGGAATAAGTTCCACTTCACTTGCGCTAGATGGATAAACACCGCGTTCTTCAGCGAATGTCAGAATATTCTTAGAAAGCACATCGTTAACTGGTTCAACCAAGCCAGTCACAATACCAAGAATGTCAAAATCACTGTAACGATCATTCAAAGACATGACTGAAGTCACCGTCACATCATCGCTAGTCAACAAGCCTGACTTTTCAACAATGGCATGGTCCACATCCCGAACTTCATCAAGTGCGTGTGGATTTTGAAATGTGACACCTTCCATAGCCAGTGCACGCAAAATGCGGAAGCGACGCCAACCAGCCCAGAAAGCTGGCCAACGTGGATCAACGACTAGCAAGACAGACGTTGCGACAGTCAAACCTGATTGCCAGTTCAACGTTAGTCCGAAGAAAATCAATGCGTAGATGGCTAATACGACAACCAACCATGTCAAACGACGCGTTGCTTGCTTCATCACATCATCTAGCGGGATCGCTCGTTCACGACGTTGCAACAAACCAAACGTTAATAGCAAAATCGTTAAGCCAGCCAACATAACTGGCAACGTCATCGTTTGCAAGAAGTCACCAGCAACTGGCTGCTTGTAAATCCAAGCGGTCGTCGCCAACCAAAGCGTTTGACCGATGATTGGCACCCACAAAGTCGTCAATCCCTCTTCTTGGCGTTGGCGCCATGCTTGCATCCCCATGCGTACATCAACCACAATCACAAACACAGTCGCAATTGCAAAGGCTGCCATCATGCGATGTGGCACTGACAAGTCCAAAAACGGACTCATGCCCAGTAACACTGGCATTATCAGCGCCGTCAAAACCGTCAAAACCACCCCAACAATTGCATATCTGAGATAACGAAGCTGTAATGTTAACATAATTCATACTCCTCAAGATTTTTGATAAAAAAATAACCGCGCCCAATGGACACGGTTATCAGTAAGGAGAATGTGGGATTCGAACCCACGCGCCGCTTTCACGACCTGACGGTTTTCAAGACCGTTCCCTTCAGCCAGACTTGGGTAATTCTCCATAAATTGCGGGAGCAGGATTTGAACCTACGACCTTCGGGTTATGGGCCCGACGAGCTACCAGACTGCTCCATCCCGCGATAATAAAATTAAATTGTCGACATCCGAGATGTCAAAGGAGGATGTGGGATTCGAACCCACGCGCCGCTTTCACGACCTGACGGTTTTCAAGACCGTTCCCTTCAGCCAGACTTGGGTAATCCTCCAAAACATGTAAGTTACTTATCGCAACCACATGTAATATAATACGCATTTGCCTATTAAATGTCAACACTTTTGTTGAAGCAATTTAATTTTACTTTTTCAACTGGCGCGTTGCCCAGACATTCGTCAAGACAGCCCCCAACATCAACAAGGCACCAACCCAGTAGATGTTGTGCAAACCAAACGTCATGATGTCACGCAATGGTGCAATGTGACTAGCTGGCAAGTTCTTTGCTGTGTTTGGATCGATCAATTGATTTAACTCAGCAAAGTGCAAGTTGTGGTGTGACTGCAAAGCAATCGACATAGACACATTAAGGACAACACCATATACAGTTGTCATCATTGTTTGAACCATGGCGCGGGCCAAGTTATTAAATGACGTGGCCATTCCAATTTGACTTGGTTCAACTGTTTGTTGGGCCATCACCGTTGAGGCCGTAATCGTTGAACCCATTGTCAAACCGAAAATTAATCCAGTGGCAAGGAACAACACGAATGGTGCATTCCCTGGCATCACCGCCAACATAATGGCGTAAAGCATACCGACAAACAAACTAAACTTAAAGAGATATTGCGCACTGTGCTTAGCCAAGACACGGCCAGCAATCACGGCACCAAACATCCAAACAACCGAACTTGGCGTCACAACGAATCCGGCAACTGATGGCTTCATACCGCCAAGTGCTTGCATCCACGTTGGCAAGTAAATGTTGTAAGCAATGATGAATCCAGCCGTCAAACCAGCAATTGTATTGGCAGCCGTGAAATCAACGGACTTAAACATTTTCAAATCAATCAATGGTTCCGGTGCCTTACGCTCGCGCTTGATAAACAAGACCAAACCAAGTACTGAAGCGACAAAGAAAATCACCATCAACAACCAGTTCGCTTCTGAAATCATTTGCAAACCAAGCAACAAGCCAACGATAAAGACTGACATCCAAAGGACACCTGGGTAGTCAATAATTGCTTGGCGCTTTTCAAAGGTATCTTTATAGAAGAAAATTAAAATAGCAATTGTAATAATGCCAATTGGCAAATTAATAAAGAATACCCAGTGCCATGATAAGTTTTGAACCAAATAGCCACCAACTAGCGGTCCGACCATTGAGGCGACACCCCATGCTGTCGAGTTCAAACCCATGATTGAGGCACGCTTTTCAATTGGGTAAAGGTCAGCCAAGATGGTAAAGGCAACTGGCATGATACCACCGGCACCGATTCCTTGAATAGCACGCCAGAAAATCAAAGTTCCCATGCTATCCGACACACCACTCATCATTGACCCAATCAAGAAAATAATGAGCCCTGATAGCATCGCCGGCTTACGACCAATCAAATCTGACAACTTACCATAGATTGGTGTTGCTACGGCAGTCATCAACATATAAATACTGAATACCCAGCTCATCAACTTGATGCCGTGCAACGATCCAATGATTGTTGGCATAGCTGTTGAGATAACGGTTCCCTCAATAGCTGACATAAACGTTGAGAGCAGGATGGCCGCCGTAATCAATCCGACGTACTTTGGCTTTGCTTCCATCTTGTTCACCTGCTTTCGTTTTATTCGACTTATTATTCTAACATTTTGTAAGCTACATAGCGGTTTTTAGGTCCCAAAATAAAAAATCACGTTAATTTGACTCATATTTGGCACTTTTTAGTTAAGGGCTCAAATTTGCAGCATACTATAATCATTCAGAAGCGCAGATATGCGCCCTGACTTATCCCTAGCATAATTTGAAGATCCCCGACTAGCTGGTTCCCCCTCCCCCTTAGATTCTTTTGCCAGCTAGCCAAATCTTCTTAAAAAACACGTGTCCCCCCTGGCGCGTGTTTTTTGTTGTCTAAACCCATTAAAAAGACTAAAAACCGTCAAATGTTCCCGCCTCAGGCACTTTTTAACCACGACCCGTCATTAACTGGCATAATAACTTACGTGCTAACCCGTCACTAATTTCTACCATCTCTCTTTCCCTTTCTCAGTGGAGATTAGCTGACACAGCGCCATGGCTTTTTAGAGAGAGCCGTGTGGGGGTTAAAAACAACTTCATCAAAAAACGGCGGAGCAGATATGCTTCGCCGTTTTTGTTTACTTCTTTAGTTTTAGCGTCATGGCATTAATCGCCACAATAATAGTTGAGAGTGACATCAGAATGGCACCAACCATTGGATCCAGCTTAAAGCCGACCGGAATGAGAATACCTGCTGCCAATGGAATTGCAATTAGGTTGTACCCCGCTCCCCACCAAAGGTTTTGGGTCATCTTGCGTTTTGCTTGACGCGCTAGTTCAAGCAACGTCGTTACATCAGCGAGCTTTGAATCCACCAGCACCACATCCGATGCATTAATCGCGACATCAGTTCCGGCACCGATTGCCACACCTAAGTCAGCTTGCGCCAATGCAGGTGAGTCATTAACACCATCACCAATCATCATCACCGCACCATTGGCTTGGTACGTCTTGACCAACGCAATCTTGTCAGCCGGCTTCAGGTCAGCGCGGACTTCGTGAATGCCTAAGTTTGCAGCCACGCGTTGGGCTGCTTTTTCATTATCACCAGTCAACATTACCGGTGTGATATTTTGCGCCTGTAAGTTGGCGATGAATGCCTTTGCATCTGACTTAATCGCATCTGACAAGCCGATAATACCAAGTGGTTCATCATGCTTCAACAAGACACTGACCGTCTCGCCTGTTGCCGTCGCCTTCACGATTAGGTCTCGAACTTGCTGATCGAGAGTTTCAGGCAACGTTGTTGGTGACACCAAACGATAATGCGCATCGCCAATCATACCAGAAACACCTTCACCAGCTGTCGCCGTTTGATGCATCACCATTGGCACGTCCAATTCATGGGCTGCCTTCAAAATACCAGTTGCCAACGGGTGTGAGCTACCTTGTTCAAGGGCTGCTGCATAACGCAACACATCATCTGACGTCCAACCGTCAGCCAAAGCGTTAACGGTTTGCACCTTAAAGTCACCTTCCGTCAGCGTTCCTGTCTTATCCATCAACACGTAACGCAAATCGTTCACGCGCTCCAAGGCAGCGCGGTTTTGGATTAGCAAACCATTTTGGGCAGCCAAGCCTGTCAAACGCGCAACAACCAATGGAATGGCCAGGCCAAGTGCGTGTGGACAGGCAATAATAAACACCGTCACCGCGATTGGCAAAGCGTAAGCAAAGCCGTGGATGGCTGTCCAAATCACAAAGGCCAAAATACCAACAATCATCGCAGCGTAGAACAACCAGCCAGCTACTCGGTCAGCCAGCGTCTCCGCGTGTGATTGATTTTGTTGGGCATTGGCAACCAAGTGCTGGACTTGGGCCAAGAACCCATCATCAGAACGACGCGCGACTGTCATCGTGAATGAGGCCCCACCATTTAGCGAGCCACCAACAACGTGGTCGCCTTCGTGCTTCATGACGCCGGTTGATTCACCTGTTAGTAGTGATTCATCCAACGTTGGCATCCCCGTTAAGACACGCCCATCAACTGGCACACGTTCATTTTCTTTGACTAGCAATACATCGCCCAATGCCAAATCTGAAATCGCGACATCCATGAAGTGGTCACCATGATGACGACGGTGTGCCATCTTAGGCACCAACGCTGCCAGACCATCAACGGCAGAACCTGCCTTCATCACCGCGTTCATCTCGATGATGTGACCAATCAACATAATGTCGATCAACGTTGCCAACTCCCAGAAGAAATCCATCACCATGGCTTCAGGATGCAAAGCGTTCATAATCGTGGCGTACAAACTGTAAACGTAAGCCACCACAATGCCCATTGTAATCAACGTCATCATTGCCGGCTTGCGACTCTGCAATTCGCCACGGGCACCGTTAAAGAATGGCGTACCACCGTAGAAAAATAGGATTGACCCCAGCAACAGTACCAGCCAGTTTTGACCCGGAATGCCGGTAATCGTAAACGGCATCTTCATCCCCATCATTGGTGACAGTAGGATAATTGGCACCGTCAAGATTAAGGATACAATCAGCTTTCGATTCATATTCCCCATATGCATCATATGGCCACCGTGCATCATCATGTCATCATGATTCATGTGGTCCATGTGGTCCATGTGGTCCATGTGGTCCATGTCATGATGCGCCATTGGCATATCCATGTCCATATGTTTTTCGCTCATATTCATCTGATGTTCGCTATGCTCATGCATGCTCATATCATGATGATGATCATGTTTTGTCATTACGCTCCTCCGTGTGTACAACTTCACAATTCATTATACCGCCAAACTTTAAATAAGCAAAATTCTATTAAAAAACGTTCCGGCATCTGCCAGAACGTTTCTCTTTCTCTAGTTAGCCGCAAGCACTGCCTGTTGCCGTTCAACCAGCTTTGGATAGTGCACCTTGATACGCGCCGGCATCCGGACTGGCTGGAGATTAACTACTAATTTATTCGCTGATTCCAACTGCAATAGCGCATCCTTTTGCGCCTGCGTTAGTTCATCAGCATATTGTTGTACATTATTGTGTAACATGACGGCACCTGTAATTTTCATTGCATAAGCCGTCATTGCGGTATAACAAACTTTGGGGACTGACTTCATGTAGTTCTCAATCGTCGTATCAAGCGTCTGTGCAGCTAGCACATTCATCATCATACTGTGAGAACCACGCAAATCGTAATACAAGCCGTTTGGCAACAAAATACCTTCCAAGCCTGTTTCAGGCTTGTTAGAACAGTCATTCGTCGCTAAAAAGCGACTAACTGACATTGGCGGATTGGCCGCCATGTACTCTGAAACTGCGACTTGCACAGACCCGTTTTCTTTCAACCAATTTTCGATCCGTTGTGACTTCTCCATTGCGTCCATAAGTGCACTTCCTTTCGTAGCCGGTGGATACGTTAAGCGTACGCTTATTTCAGTCAAATGTTAAATGATAACCCTTACATATACAAAAATGACGACTAGTCGTTAAACTAGTCGTCATTTTCATAATAGTTATTATCCCAAGTGCTTCAAAACAAACGTGTTGTATTGGTCAGCTACACCAGCAAGGAATGACTTCGTTCCTTCGTTAGTGATCTTTCCACCTTCGTTTGCCAATTCGGCCGTGTTACCAATGTAAAGCTCTGGTTGGTGCATGATAGCCATGTCCAAGAAGTCCAAAGAGTTACGCAACACGTGGTGCGCTACAACACCACCAAGACCGGCGATTGATTGTGAGGCAGGCAAAACTGGCTTTCCAGCCCAGACGTTTTGTCCCCATGGACGTGAAGCAATGTCCAAAGCGTTCTTCAATGCAGCTGGCACTGAACGGTTGTGTTCAGGCGTTACCATGATAAAGGCATCTTGTGCAGAAACCCACGCACGGAAGTCTTCATATTCCTTAGGAGAGTTAGCATCAAGGTCTTGGTTGTACAAAGGCAACGTTGCGATGTCGAAGTATGAAACTTCTGCATCGGCTGGCAAACCAGCAACAAGGGCCTCCGCTACACCAAGTGAGTATGAGTTCTTACGAGTTGATCCTACAATTACACCGTACTTTGTCATGATTAAAATCTCCTAACTGATTTGTACTACATTTCACTTACAATTTATAAGTCTATAGTGTGTAGCACGAAAAAGCAAGGTGTCAAATGAAAAGGAACGTCCCATTTACGGTCCATTTTGACCCGCAAATGTAGGTACCTTCTGACTTGGTGGCACAATTATCTAACTTTTTGAGAAAACCGCAAAAACTTTCACTTCTCATTAATGACAAAACAAAGTAATAGCAATATGCTTACAGACATCTCGAAATTGTTCGTTTCTGTCATTCGGTTAGATAAGACCAGTTTAAATTTATTAATTCGCCCCACGAAACCACGAATCCTTTTGCTACATCTAACTCTTGTCGTTGCCTGATATCTACTACCCTGTCGGAAAAATCTTTCTCAATTATTGTTATGTTAAGGCCCGTTCCGTCCACGCATGATACAATTTTCTAATAGTGGACATGTGTCTATTTTATGAAAGGAGGTTTATCTATGACCATCGATCGTCGCATTAAAAAAACACGAGACGCCTTGTCAGACGCTCTACTTTCATTATTACCAACAACGCCGCTAAACAAAATTACGATTAAATCAATCGTGGACATTGCGAATGTCTCTAGAAGCACCTTTTACGTCCATTTCGATGACGTATTCGATTTATACGACCAAACTGTCAATGAGTTACTAGCCGGCTTGGTAAATCAAATAACTGCGGATTATCCCGATTTGTCCGAAGACAGTCTTTCTCTGTTAGTAAGCAACTTAGTTAGTTACATAGATGATCACAAACACGCATTTGTTGTTTTAACGCAATCACAAAACACTGATTTATTCGGTCGAATGATACCTATCTTCATTGAAAAAATTTTGTTACTAGAACACCTTGATCGTAACAACCCGACTGATTACTACGGCGTGACCTACTCCGTAACCGGGACAATCGGGGTGGTTAACCAATGGTTGCAGGGTGGTGCCCAAACAGATAAGCAAATCATCATTGCAATCTTGACGACAATCTTTGAATCATACTAAAAACAAGGCTGGGACAGATACGTTTGTCCCAGCCTTGTTTTTATCAGTATTGTTTTGCGTACAACATCGCCGTTAATGCAACATCTTCGCCGTTAACCGGTAGCGAAATTTGTTTTTCTCCTACCCGTTCAAAGCCACGCTTGTCATAGAATTGGTAAGTTGAACCATCATCCGTGAATAAATAGATGTGTTTGTTCTCCAAATCTTTTTCTGCCGCGACTAACAACTGCGAGCCAATCCCTCTGCCAACAATCTCTGTATTGACCAAAAAGAAATTCAACTCGCCATCAACATGTTGCCGTTGCTTATAGTTTACTAACATTTCATCATTAGCACTACCGTACTGGTCAGATGTATCCGCATATCCGCGTTGCATGATCCACTCCATCAACGCAACGAATTTTTGAGCCCACCAACTACGATATGCTTTCTGTTCCCCATCAATATCTAACAAAAGCACGCCGGCAAACTCATCCCCTTCATAAGCTGCGTAGATTCGTGTTGCACGTAACAACTCTAAATACCAAAAATATTTGGCGTAAAAATATAACTCGAAACGATTTGATGTATACCGTGACAAATGCATCCCCGTAATCGCAAATCGTTGAATCTTCCCAAAGTCTTTTCGCTTCAATGGCTTAATTTCCATGACTATCCCCCCATTTCAATTTTTAAAAACACTTATTCCGCTGTTTTACCCTGCGTCAAACTAATAACCGCTGGCAACACCAAAGGAATTAAGATAACTAGCAATACCAAGCCGACAATCACAACAAGGGCAACTTGAATTAGCGTTAGAACACCTGACGGAATCAACGCGGCAAAAGTCCCGCCCAAAATAACTGCGGCAGATATAACAACCGTCCCAATCATCGCAACCGACTTGATTAGGCTAGCCTTTATCCCTACGCGGGCATCCTTATGAGCCGCTAATTCGTCGCGGTACTTCAGCATCAAGAAAATGGTGTAATCAACACCCAATGCTATTAACATGATGAATGAGAAGAAGGGTGTATTCCAAGTCAAACTATCTTGGCCTAGCAAAGACGATGTCACCCAGTGCACAATGTTCAATGCGGCATAGTACGCCAACACTAACGTCCCTTCGATAGCAATTGACTGCCAGAATGAACGTGTGACGAACAACAACGCAATTAAGATTCCCATCAGCATGATGGCCGCTGTTTTAACAAAGTCTTTCGTTGCTAAATCATTCAAATCTTTGGTTGACGATGTCGTACCACCAATTGCGAAGGTAGCATCTTTCAAAGCCGTACCAGCCAAAGTGGCCGTTAATACAGCTTTGATATTATCAATTTGCTTTGTCGCATGTACCGTACTTGGATTCCCCTTTAGGTACACTGTAATTGACGTCATCTTACGATCATCCGATAGGTATGTGTCTAATGACGACTTAAAGTCCTCACTGTGAATCATATCATTCGGTACATAAAATACCTCTGATGATGACTGTTTGAGCCCTTTCACGTACTTATTCACGTCATTTGTTCCGGCACTAACTTCACCCAGGCCACTATCGGCGCTAGCTAATCCCTCTGACAATGTCTTCATTTGACCAGCAAGGCCGGTAAATCCAGCTGCAAATTGTGAGTTACCATTAGCAACTTGTTGTGCGCCGGCTGTCAATTGTCCAGTTTGCGAATCAACTTCATTCAACGCCGTGGTCAATTGTGTTGTCCCTGACTTAAGTTGATCCATTCCCTCTGATAATTGTTGAATCACACTTGCCGACGTTGGTAACAGCTGATTTGATGCTTGCGTCAATTGGGCAACCGCTGTTTGTAGTTGGCTAGTTGTTTCATTTAATGATGTTAGCTGACTTGCCAATGCTTGATCCGCATCACCAATTTGCTGTGCCTGTTCACCAATAGCCGTCAAAGATGTTGTCACTTGTTTCTGCACAGCAGCCATTTCATCTTGCTGCTTTGCCAGCTTGTCATCAATCGATTGCTTAACAGCTGCCTGTTGTTCAGCCGTCATTTCGATGCCTGCTTGCTTCATTTCGTCAAGCAGTGATTGCGCGTCAAAGTCACTGTCTTCACTCACGTTTTGTAACGCCTCATTAACGCTACCCAGTTGATTGCCAATCTCGTTTGCCGCTGAACCAATCTTTGTTAGGTGATCAGTCACGTCTATGTCCTGTTGATTATTGGTCAGATTAACCTGTTCATTTAATTGATTAATCGCCTGGTTTAATTCAGGCAAAGCCGCGGCTAACTGCGCAATCTGATCGCCATCGGCCGTCCCCGCTGTCAACTGACTTTGCAATTGATTAATGCCCGTTGTAATCTGACCAATACCTGATTGCAAAGACGCTGCACCAGCGGCCACTTCTTTTGACCCATCTGCCAAC
>Peterbilt_p2__coassemble_298_pt1 | contig 41545 bp, 34 predicted proteins | sample Peterbilt_p2__metabat2_low_PE_035 | metagenome-assembled genome bin Peterbilt_p2
GAGGATCGCTTCCTGCGAGGATAGGACGTCGCGATGCAACGTAAACCGTACCAGAAATGGTACGGTTTTTTTGTGCAAGTTACGGTCAAAGTCCGCAATATAACTTAAGCGGGGCTTCCTAAACTTTGTTATAATAAACAACAGACATTGCGGGATGGTCTCGCAATCAAAAAATGACGCCCTACCCATTCGTAGTGGCGGGAGGTATAAGAAAAATGGCAGATAAGAACACATTCTACATTACGACGCCAATTTACTATCCATCTGGTAAGTTGCACATCGGTAACACTTACACAACGGTGTTGGCTGATGCGGCTGCGCGTTACCACCGTTTGTTGAATGAAGATGTTTACTTCTTGACGGGAACTGACGAACACGGTTTGAAGATTGAGCAAAAGGCTGAAAAGCTAAACATGACGCCACAACAATACGTTGACGGCATGGCTGCAGATATCAAGAAGTTGTGGGCAGACTTGGATATTACCAACGACGGTTTCATCCGTACGACGGACGAATATCACGAGAAGGCTATCCAAAAGATCTTCCAACAATTCTTGGATCAAGATGACATCTACAAGGGTGAGTACGAAGGTTGGTATTCAGTTGATGACGAAGAGTACTTTACTGAGTCACAATTGGCTGAAGTTTACCGCGACGAAGACGGCAACGTTATCGGTGGTAAGGCACCTTCTGGTCACGAAGTTGAGTTGGTTAAGGAAGAGTCATACTTCTTCCGTATGGGAAAGTACGCTGACTGGTTGTTGGACTACTACAAGTCACACCCAGAATTTATCCAACCTGAGTCTCGTATGAACGAGATGATTAATAACTTCATCAAGCCTGGTCTTGAAGACTTGGCCGTAACGCGTACGGCGTTCAAGTGGGGTGTACCAGTTCTATCTGACCCTAAGCACGTTGTTTACGTGTGGATTGATGCCTTGTCAAACTACATTACGGCACTTGGATACGGTTCAGATGATACGACTTTGTTCGATAAGTTCTGGCCAGCAAACGTGCAATTGGTAGGTAAGGAAATTGTTCGTTTCCACACGATTTACTGGCCAATTATGTTGCACGCCTTGGGCTTGCCATTGCCTAAGCAAGTGTTGGGACACGGTTGGTTGACGATGCGTGATGGTAAGATGTCAAAGTCTAAGGGTAACGTTGTTTACCCTGACACATTGGCTGATCGTTATGGTATCGATGCAGTGCGTTACTACTTGTTGCGTGCAATGCCATACGGTAACGACGGTATCTTTACACCTGAAGACTTCGTTTCTAAGTTGAACTACGACTTGGCAAACGACTTGGGTAACTTGTTGAACCGTACTGTTGCGATGATTTACAAGTACGAAGGCGGTGTTATTCCTGCACTTAACACAGGTGCGACTGAATTTGACGCTGACTTGGTTCAAACGGCTAACGATGTTATCAAGGCTTACAACGAAAACATGGCTGGTTTGCGTACGGCAGACGCTTTGGCTGAAGTTTGGAAGTTGATTTCACGTGCTAACAAGTACATTGATGAGACAACACCTTGGACGTTGGCTAAGGATGAAGCTCAAGCAGATAAGTTGGCTTCTGTAATGGCCCACTTGGCTGCTGCATTGCGTGTTGCAGCTATCTTGTTGCAACCTGCTTTGACGCGCGCCCCTAAGCAAATCTTCCACCAACTTGGTTTGGCAGAATCAAACTTGCAAATCGCTGATTTGAAGTTTGAAGACCTACCAACGGGTGGTAAGGTTGTTGAAAAGGGTGAGCCAATCTTCCCACGTGTTGATGTGGATGCCGAAGTGGCTTACATCCGCGATGAGATGACGGGTGGCGCTGCAAAGCCTGCTGAAGAAGCTGAAAAGTCATACATTGAAGTCCCTACAAAGGATTTGATTGAATTTGATGACTTTGACAAGGTTGAGATGCGTGTAGCTGAAATTCTTGAAGTTACTGAAGTTGAGAAGTCAAATAAGTTGTTGCGCTTCAAGTTGAACGACGGTACTAAGGATGGTCGCACGATTTTGTCAGGTATCAAGAAGTGGTACCCAGAATACGCTGGTTTGGTTGGTAAGAAGGTTGCCTTCGTTGCTAACTTGAAGCCACGTAAGATGATGGGTGAAATGTCAGAAGGTATGTTGTTGTCTGCTGAAAAGGACGGTAACGTTATCTTGACGATTTTGCCAGATGAAATCGAAGCTGGTTCAGAACTAGGCTAATCATTAAAAATTAAGAGAGCAGTGTGTACGTCACACTGCTCTCTTTTTGTTAGAATAGACCTATTAAAAAAAGATAGGAAAGATAGTATGACAATCTTTTACACATTGGTGCCAATGATTTTGACAATTGTTGTCGCTAATCTACTGTCACAGGTAATGCCGCGAATTCCCAAGGCATTTTGGCAGATTTTAGGTGGTATTATCTTGGCGACGATTCCGGTGCTAAGCAAGTCAGTCGTTGAACTTGATCCGGAATGGTTTATGATGCTGATTATTGCGCCATTGCTATTTTATGAAGGTCAACGAACTGATGTCCGTTTGGTGTCAAAGAATTTCCGAGCAATTATCAATTTAGCTGGTATCATTGCCGTTATGACTGTTGTTGTTTTGATGCTGTTTGGTCACTGGGCAATTGGCTGGGCTTTACCAATGGCTTTGGCGCTAGCTGCCATCGTAACGCCAACAGATGCAACCGCGCTAGAATCTGTTACAGATGGATTGGAAGTGCCAAAGGGTATCGGACGCGCACTGAGTTTAGAGTCATTGTTTAATGATGCGACTGGTCTAGTTGTATTGGAGTTGGCTTTATTGTGGATGAACACTGGCACGTTCTCGTTCATTCATGGCTTTGAAGAGTTTCTTATTGTTGCCCTTGGTGGCGCTGTTGTCGGTGGTATCGCGGGCGTGGTACTGTTGTATATTCGCCAACATTTATTGCGCGCGCAGTTTGATGATACGGTTGCTCACGTAATGATTTATTTCTTGTCACCTATTTTGGTGTACGGACTAGCGGAACATGCGGGCGTGTCAGGTATTATCGCCGTGGTGGTGATGGGAATCATCTCTAATGAAGAAAAGCACCATACACAGTTTATGTCGTCGCAATTAAATAACTTGAATAATCAGCTGACGATGATTGTGTCACAACTCCTAAATGGACTGGTGTTTGTGTTACTTGGTATTTCGTTGGTTCGCGTATTTAAGACTTATATTCACTCACCATTAACGACGTGGTTAGGGTATATCGGAATTGGCCTCGCAATCTACGGCGTTATGGCAGTCTTCCGTCATATTATGATTGAGCGTGTTCGTCAGGATTCACCGATGTCATCAATGGTCGATCAAACCCATAAAAACCGTGATGCTTGGATTTTCGCGTTGGGTGGGGTTCACGGAACAGTAACGATGGCGATGGCCTTCTCATTGCCGTTGACGCTTGATAATGGTCAGGCCTTTCCACACCGCGATATGTTGTTGCTGATTGCGGCGACCGTTATTATCGTCAGTTTGGTGGCACCGTTGTTGATCTTGCCACGGATGTTGCCTGAAATTAAGCCTGAGTATGACACTAGCGAATATTCAGAAGCGCATATCGCTATGATTAATGCGGCCATGTCATATGTGGAAGGGTTAGATGTGTCTAACTCGGTTAAGCGAAATGTGATTGATCAATTACAAGATCAATTGGGATATGGTGGTGATCAATTAGATCGCACGATTTGGCAAAAAGCCTTAACGGATATTCAAAGCGTTACCGATGAGGCAGTTGAAGCGGCGATAAATGCCGGCATCGTATCGCAACAAACGATGATTTATTATCGTAGAGTGAAGGCCAATGCTGATTCACGCTGGGCACGTGGGTCAAACAATGTGCGGATGTGGTTCCGCATTTTGGAGCGCGTTGTGACGAGTTTGATGCGTTCACGGCGACTCAAGCCCGAAGAACGTATGCGTCGTATCAATCAGAAGATGCAACGACGTATAGATCGCTTGCAACGTAAGGCAACACGACGAGGACTGACCGAACACGAACAACATGATTTGAATCAAACGTTGGCGATGCAAAAGAAGTTTAAGGCTGTTAAGAAGAGGGGCTACTTAAACCCTGATGACGCCGTGCAAAAGTATCATTCAAGTCGTGAACTAGTCTTTACAGAAATTGCTGAGATTAGCGAGCCTGCGGTGGCTGATTTCATTGCACAGGCTGAGGCAGAAAGTGAAGATCCTCGTTATGTAGTTGCATTACGTGATGTCGCGGCACAAGAACGTGACCGTATTCGAGACCAGCAAGTATCTTCGGCTGAGGAGCAGGAAATTTTGTTGGGGGCATTGAGTGCAGAATTGACGTTCATACAAGAGCGACGTCGTGATGATCGTTTCAGTTCAGCATTGATTAATGAATTGTATAACGAAGTCACGTCAGCACAGGCGCTTGTACTGGCAACTGATGCAGAAGATTAATTGATGAGAGGTCAGGATTAAATCCTGGCCTTTTTTGCAGGTCTCAATTCGTATTCTCTGGGTTTCTTTGATAAAATAGTAAGTATTACAAACGTTTAGAAATAGGAGATATCATGGCAATTTATGATCCAACAAAGCGTCCAGCGGATAGCTTTGATACACACACGCACTTGAACGACGAAGCTTTTTGGCATGACGTCGCAGCTTACTGGGCCCGCGCACGTGAATATCGTGTCGTTGAAATGAATGTGGTTGGATATGACACAGTTGGTAATCAACGTGCCATTGAAATCGCCCACGAATTTGAAGGTGTTCACGCCATTGTTGGTTGGCAACCGGGTGAGAGTGGCGACTTTAAGCCAGAAGATATGGCCACGCTACGTGAACAATTAGCTGACCCAGCAGTTGTTGGTATTGGTGAAATGGGCTTGGACTACTACTGGGAAGAGAACCCAACGCCAGACGTCCAAAAAGCAGTGTTTAAGGCGCAATTGGACTTGGCTCGTGAATTCCACAAGCCAGTCACGATTCACACGCGAGAAGCCACGGCTGACACGTATGAAGTGCTAAAGGATGCCAACGTTGCTGATTTTGGTGGTGTCATACACTCATTTACGGGAACGGCAGAAGAAGCTAAGCAATTCTTGGATTTGGGTATGTACATTTCATTCTCAGGAATTGCAACGTTCAAGAATGCTAAGGATGTCCATGAGACATTGAAGTCAGTGCCATTGGACCGTTTGCTAGTTGAGACGGATGCACCTTATTTGGCACCAACGCCAATGCGTGGTAAGCAAAATGAGCCAATGTTCGTCCGCTACACGATTCAAAACATTGCCGACCAACTTGGAATGACATATAACGAGTTGGCTGACATTACAACGGCGAATGCACACCGTTTGTGGCACTTGGATAAGTAATGAAGATTCAGGAAGTGATTGTCGTTGAAGGTAAGGCTGATACTGAGGTTTTGCGTCATGCTGTTGAAGCGGACACAATTGAGACTAATGGTTCAGCGCTGTCAGATGCGACGCTACAAGCAATTCAGCGTGCAGCGAAGTCACGTGGGATTATTGTGTTTACGGATCCGGACTTCAATGGTGAGCGATTACGTAAGCTTATTACGGCAGTCGTGCCAGATGCGAAGCACGCATTTCTAACGAAAGATGAAGCTGGTCGCCAGATTAAGCATCATAGTTTAGGAATTGAATACGCCACGGCGGATGATATTCGCCAGGCACTTAGCAAAGTTTACACAGCCAGTGATGTCGATATGACGTCAGACATCACGCGTAGCGATTTGGTGCGTTATGGATTGATGGCTGGTGCAAATGCTGCACAACGACGTGAACATGTCTCAGAACGCCTTGGATTGGGCTACGTTAATGGTAAGCAATTGTTGAAGCGACTAAACATGTTTGGCGTGACAAACGAAGAATTAAAGACCATCTTGCAAGAGATGGATGAGGAGAATTAAATGTCTGATGTACCTGATATTGCGACGCCGGTGCGCACGCAAGCTATCATGAATCAATTTGGTATCAACACCAAGAAGTCACTTGGTCAAAACTTCTTGACGGATATCAATATTTTGAAGAATATCGTCGCAGCCGGTGACGTAAAGGATACGGATAACGTTGTTGAAATTGGACCTGGTATTGGTGCGTTGACGGAGCAACTTGCCCGAGCAGCCAAGCAAGTCGTCGCTTTTGAAATCGATGACCGTTTGATTCCAGTATTGGACCACACAATGGCGCCATATGACAATGTCACAATTGTGCACAACGATATCTTGAAGGTTGATTTGGAGAAAGAATTCGCCAAGCAATTTGCTGATACAACGGCACCATTGAAGTTGGTGGCCAACTTGCCTTACTACATTACGACGCCAATCTTGATGCAAGTGTTGCAATCAGGTATTCACTTTGACAACATTGTCGTGATGATGCAAAAGGAAGTTGCCGACCGTTTGTCAGCTGAGCCTGGTACAAAGGACTATGGTTCTTTGACGTTGGCAGTGCAATACCGAATGAACGCTAAGCTGGCCTTTACGGTATCACGTACAGCATTTGTGCCAAACCCTAATGTTGATTCAGCAATTATTTCATTGACGCCACGTGAGCCATTGGCGGTTCAACCACGTGACGAAAAACAATTGTTTGAGTTGTTCAAGATTGGTTTTGTAATGCGTCGTAAGACGTTGTGGAACAACTTGACGACTGCCTTTGGTAAGGGTGAGGCAATGCAAGCTAAGTTGACGGCCGCACTTGAAGCTATCGATTTGGATCCACGTACGCGTGCTGAAAAGCTGTCATTGGAGCGATTCATTGAATTGCATAACGCATTATATGATGCGGGTGTGTACAACGCTTAATTCTGTTATAATGTTTATTACGAAAATATTTTTATTAAAGAAGAGGTAAACCAATTATGGATTCCGGTCCGTCTATTATGATCAATATTGTTGTTATTGTTGTTATTTTGTTGTTGGCTGTTTTGTTCACGCTAACTGAGTACTCACTAGTTAAGGTGCGTCCATCAGCTTTGCGTGCGTTGCAAGAAGCACGTAACAAGCCATCATCAAACTTAACGCACGCCATTAACATGACTAACCACATGACAGAGTATCTATCAACTGCGCAAGTTGGTATTACGCTGACATCATTGATTTTGGGTTGGTTGGGTGAAGCGTTCATCGCTGACTTGATTATTTCATCACATCTATTGCCAGCAGCTATCGCCCACAGTGTTGCGTCAGTAGCCGCAATTTTGATCTTTACATTTATCCACGCTGTCTTTACTGACTTGGTGCCAAAGAACATTGCCATCGACCAACCGGTTAAGGTGTTGTTGTTCATCGTGCGTCCAGTTATGTTCTTCCACATCGTACTTTACCCATTAATTTGGTTGTTTGACCGTACGGCTGCTGGTGTAACAAAGGTGCTTGGATTTAATGCTCACCCAGATGAAGACATCTACTCACAAAACGAAATTATTTCGTTGTCTGAGGATGCTGCCCAAGCGGGTGAGTTGGACGAAGAAGACTTAACGTTTATGAAGCGTGCCTTCTCAATGAATGACAAGGTTGCAGTTGATATTATGATTGACCGTACACAACTAACAGTTGTGGATGTTACGGACACAATCGGAGATGCATTGAACTTGTACCTAGAAGAAAAGTTCTCACGTATGCCAGTGGTTGCTGACAACGACAAGGACAAGATTTTGGGATACGTCTTCTCATATGACTTGGTCCGCCAAGGGCGTTTGAGTATGGATGCATCAGTTCGAACTGTTTTGCGTAATTTGCCAGTCGTTTCTGAAAACCAACCTATTACGGAAGTTTTGCAAGAAATGATTGAGCACCGTGCACCAATCGTTGTTGTTAAGGACGAATATGGTGGAACGTCAGGTATCGTTACTGATAAGGACGTTTATGAAGAGTTGTTTGGTACGGTGCGTGACGAAATTGATGATGTTTCTGATGATTTGGTTCAAAAGATTGGATCAGATGAGGAAGGAAACATGCACTACAAGGTCTCTGGAAAGATGACGTTGTACGATTTCGAACGATTCTTTAAGACTGAAATCCGTTCATTTGAGGATTCAGAAATGGTCACGTTGACAGGTTATGTCCTTGATGAGCACCCTAACTTTGAAGTTGGTGAAGCTATCAAGATTAATAACTTTGAAATTACAGCTTTGGACTTCAAGGATGCTTACATCAATGATTTCGAAGTTGTGGCGTTGCCTGAAGAAGATCCTGAATCTGACTCAGAAGACGAACATTAATCATACGCGAGTGAACACCTGATAAATATCAGGTGTTTTTTGCTATAATGGTGTCATTGAATTTGTACTAAAAGAAAGTAGGGAATAACATTGAGTGAAGGTGAGTTATTAATTTCGGTTATTGTCATCATCCTAGTCCTATTGTTTGCAACGTTGTTCGTTGCTGCTGAATTTGCCTTGGTTAAGGTGCGTAAGAGCGCCTTGGTTGAGTTGCAAGAAGAACGTGAAAAGCCATCACGTCAAATTGCAACGGCTATCCACATGGTTGAAAACCTAAATGAGTATCTATCAACGACCCAAGTTGGTATTACGTTGGCCGGGTTGATTCTTGGTTGGATGGGTGAAGAGACGATTGCCCACTTATTGCTTGAAGGTGGCTTCTTGAAGGAAATGACAGGGGCAAGTGCCGGCGTGATTGCATCGGTTATTGCCTTGGTATTTTTGACGTATGTTGAAGTGGTCTTCACGGAGTTGGTGCCAAAGAACGTCGCCATCGACTTCCCAGTGAAGGTCGCTTTGTTCGTCGCAACGCCATTGCGTCTATTCCACGTTATCTTCTATCCATTCGTGTGGTTGTTGAACGTCTCAGCGACTGGTGTGACTCGTTTGATGGGCATGAAGCCCGCTAACGAAGGGGATGAGGTTTATTCAGAAGCCGAAATCCTAAGTTTGTCTCGTACGGCCGCTCGCAGTGGTGAGCTTGACGATGCGGACTATGTCTTTATGCAACGTGCCTTTGAGATGAATGATAAGGTAGCGGTTGATATCATGATTGATCGTACGCAATTGGACGTGGTTGATATTACGGATTCAGTGCATGATACCTTGCAACGTTACTTTGAAACGAAGCACTCTCGTTTCCCAGTTGTGGCTGACAATGATAAGGATAAGATTTTGGGATACGTCTTCAACTATGATTTGATGCGCCAAGCCCAAATTGATGACACATTGTCTGTTCGTAAGATTATCCGTCACATGCCAACGGTTCCTGAGAATATGCCAATTCAAGATGTTTTGCAAAAGATGATTGCGCGTCGTACGCCAATCGTTATTGTGAAGGACGAATATGGTGGCACGTCGGGTATCGTGACTGATAAGGATATCTACGAAGAATTGTTCGGTTCAGTTCGTGACGAGATGGATGCAGTTGCTGATGACCTAGTTGAAAAGCTAGGTGCTGATGACGCTGGTAACATGCACTACAAGGTCTCTGGAAAGATGACGTTGTATGATTTTGAACGTTACTTCCATGCGGACATCCGCCCATTTGATGACTCTGACATGGTGACATTGACGGGATTCTTCTTGGATGAGAATTCTGATACGTCAGCAGGAGATACCATCAAGGTACTTGATTTTGAAATTACGGCCCTTGATTTCAAGGATGCCTACATCAATGAGTTTGAAGTTGTTCGTGTTGCACCAAAAACGGATGACGACATGACAATCGAAGAGTAAAAGAAAAGCCCCGATCCGCTGATGCGAATCGGGGCTTGTTTGTTAGGCGAAAGTAATCTCGATGTTATCCGTCAAGATATCCGTGTAACTGAATGAGGCACGGTCGAACTCGTTACCTTCTTGCTTCAAGTCTAGGACGAATACTGAACGGAACGTCTCACGTACAACGGCTTCGTGCTCGATGTTACGGTGACGGCTCTCGTGAGTAATCAAAGTAATTGGCTCACCAAGGTGATCGTCTAATTGTTGCTTAATTTCTGCTAATGCTGCAGGCATAAGAACTCCTTTCGTGAGGCTATCCTCACATCCAGCGACAAATGAAACCGCTGCGTAAACGAGTGTGTTTTATGACACACTAAGGTCATTTACAATTTTATCATAAAAAATGTAAATTCACAACGGAAAATAATATTATGCACTTCTTTTTAACGAGAGAGTTTAGGCACGTGAAAAATTCCATTTTCTAAATGATATCGATTTGTTGTTAGCCGTAATTTTCGGGCTTACGGTCATTTGGGACGGTTAAAAATTTGAACATTCGTAACTGGCTGGTTTTCAGACTGTGTTTATAACATCCTGTTCGTTTAACATGCGAAAACGGAATAAAATCACGTACGAACTTAAAAATCAAGATTTGAAACGTTCGATTTTGTCGGTTATTATAGGAGTAACGAAAATAAATCGATGGGGAATAATGATGAAAGACGAACGAATTGGTTGGCCGGCTTACTTTATGATGCAAGCGGCTATGCTAGCATCACGCAGTACTTGTACGCGCCTACATGTCGGCGCGGTAGTTGTAAAAGACGGACGTATTATTGCGAGTGGGTATAACGGATCGGTTACCGGGACACCACACTGTACAGAAGTTGGGGATTTAATTGTTGATGGGCACTGCATCCGTGCGGTTCACGCGGAGCAAAACGCCTTGATGCAACTAGCAAAAATGGGGATTGCGGCAGAAGGCGCTGAGATTTACGTCACAGATTTTCCTTGCGTTCACTGCACGAAGTTTTTGTTACAAGCGGGTATTAAGAAGATTAACTACATCCGTAACTACAATAATGATGAGTTCGCGACGTCATTAATCCAAGCTAAGGGTGTTGCACTCCAACAAGTGCCACTAACAGCCACGGATGTCGCAATGATTAATTTTGACAAGTACGTCACTGAAAACAACTAAGGGGATAATGACATGAGTCGTAATGAACAAGCATATTTGGATATGGCACGTGAAGTGTTAGAAACGGGGAATGTGAAGGGTGATCGCACGGGTACGGGTACACGCTCAGTATTTGGCCGTCAATTGCATTTTGATATGGCAGAAGGGTTTCCATTGCTAACAACGAAACGTGTGCCATTTGGCTTGATTAAGAGCGAATTGCTATGGTTCTTGCAAGGTAACACAAATATTCGTTTCTTGTTGGAACACAACAATCACATTTGGGACGAATGGGCATTTAAGAACTGGATTGAATCCGATGAATACACGGGACCTGATATGACTGATTTTGGGCGTCGTGCGTTGGTAGACGAGGAGTTCAAGGCTGCCTATGATGAACAACACCAACTCTTCGTTGACCGCATTTTGGCAGATGATGCTTTTGCGGATAAGTTTGGTGAATTGGGTGACGTATACGGCGCGCAATGGCGTCACTGGCGTAAGGTGCAAGGCGGCTTTATTGATCAAATTGATGATGTGGTGAACCAAATTAAGACGAACCCAAATTCACGTCGTTTGATTGTTAGTGCCTGGAACCCAGAAGACGTCCCATCACAAGCGTTGCCACCGTGCCACACGTTGTTCCAATTCTACGTGGCAGATGGTAAGTTGAGTTTGCAACTTTACCAACGTTCAGCTGACATCTTCTTGGGTGTACCGTTCAATATTGCGTCATACTCATTGTTGTTGCACATGGTGGCTGCCCAAACGGGGCTTGAAGCGGGTGAGTTCGTGCACACATTTGGCGATGCACACATCTACTCAAATCACGTTGACCAGGTGACTGAGCAACTTTCTCGTGAAATGGCTGAGTTGCCAACACTTGTATTGAATCCAGATGTAACCTCAATTTTTGATTACACAATGGACGATATTAAGGTTGAGAATTATAAGCCGGCTAAGTCAATTAAGGCACCCGTCGCAGTTTAATGTTTAATTATGAAACAAGCTTAGTTAGTGAGAAATGCTGACTAGGCTTGTTTTTTGGTATAGAATAAATAAGTTACTATAAGCTTTTTTAAAGGTGAAGGCTTGTATAATGTCCAAGATAGCGTTTTTGCGCTATCTTGAGAATTATAAAAATTGTTATTAATCAGTATTAAATACTACTGGATTGAAGAGAGGAGTCGCTCATGGAAAATGAGCCACAATCACGTACGGCACGGCGTGAAGCGGAACGTATGGCTAGCGGACATAAAAAGAAAGTTCGTGGTCCCCGTGGTCCAAAGCGCCCAAGCAATGGTCGGAAATTTAAATTAGTGCGAAACATTATTTTATCAGTTATCGCTGTCTTAGTTTTGGCGGTTGGTGTGGTAGCCGGCACAGCCTATAAGAATACAAAGAATGCGGTTGATAATGCTTTCCAAAGCGCTGGTGTTAAGAAGGCACGTGATGTTTCGGGGGTTTTGGCTGATGGAAAGCCCTTCTCAATCTTGCTATTGGGAACTGATACTGGAGAACTAGGTCGAACATATAAGGGACGTACTGATTCACTAATGTTGGTGACGGTTAATCCTAAGCAAGACAAGGTGACAGTGATGTCATTGCCACGTGACTCAGTTATCGCTCCGATTGGCTATGAGGATCAGTTCCCTCAAAAATTGAATGCAGCTTATGAATTGGGGTCAGCTAAGACCACGATTAAGACCATTCAAGATTGGCTAAATGTACCGATTGATTACTATGCAATCGTTAACATGGGTGCGTTGGAAAAGATTGTTAACGAGTTGGGCGGTATTGATGTAAAGTCTCCGTTGACCTTTGACTATAATCCAGACACGGCTCACGCTGATCCGGGAAATCTTTATAGCTTTACGGAAGGATCATCTACCTACACGCACACAGGTGAGGACGGCGTAACCCACACGTACCACAAAATGAACGGGGCGGCTGCGCTTGCATTCTCACGTATGCGTTACGATGACCCACAAGGTGATTACGGTCGTCAAGCACGTCAACGACTAGTGCTTGAAGCGATTGTGGAAAAGGCTAAGAGCAATCCAACTAAGTTGATTAACGCAAAGTTCTTGAACACGATTTCTGATTCAACGAATACAGATTTGACGTTTGATGATATGTTGACGATTGCGTCAAAGTATATCAGCGCAGCGAAGACAATTAAGACGGATCACTTGCAAGGTACTGAAGTGAACTTGGTTTCAGGTTCATCAGAATTGATTCCTCAGAATGAAAAGCAACGTGGAACGAATGTTTTGCGTAAGTCACTTGGCTTGAAAGCAGCAAAGACGGGACCAATGTTTGCCGGCGAAGTTAGCTCAGCAACGCTTGCAGCTAACGGTTTGACTTCATACGTCTATGATAGTTCTGATGAAACGACTGACACGACTTCAGAAGATGGTAGCACGGTGGACGATGGTTCTGGAACTTACGGTTCTAGTTATTATTCATACGCGCAATAAAGATTATGAAAACGCATCTACTTGCAAAAGTAGGTGTGTTTTTTTGTGGATTTTCTAAGTTAAACGTTTAACCAAATTATTACCAAGGGTAAACCGTTTAACAAGTCGCTTACTTTTGATACACTTAAGTTTGTTAAGTTGTTTTACATAAATACCCCTCAAGGAGAGTAGCGATGCTATTGTTGATGAACATCCTTGGAATTTTTGTATTCCTAGGGGTGGCATATTTATTTTCTCGTGATCGCAAGCACATCCACTGGCGTTCAGTTGGTGTAATTTTGGTCATCCAATTATTGTTGGCATGGTTCTTCACGAGTTTCACGATTGGTCGAGACGCTGTCTTGGCTGCAGCTAATGGTTTCCAGTGGTTGACCAGTGCGGCCTTTGACGGAATTTCATTTGCCTTGCCAGACTGGGTAAAGCCAGCGTCAGGTTCAATGAACTTCGTGACGTCAGCTGTTTTGCCAATCATTGTAATCATTCCAATGTTTGATATTTTGACATACCTTGGTGTTTTGCCATGGTTGGTTAAGTGGGTTGGTCGTGGCTTGTCATTTTTGACGGGTCAACCAAAGTTCGAGTCATTCTTCTCAGTTGAAATGATGTTCTTGGGAACGACGGAAGTTTTGGCCGTTTCTAAGCTACAATTGCAACAAATGAATGCCAAGCGTAATTTGACGGTTGCCATGATGTCAATGAGTACAGTTACGGCGGCTATTGTTGGTTCATATGTTGGGATGATGCCTGGTCAATACGTATTGACGGCGATTCCGTTGAACATTTTGAGCGCAATTATGATGACAACGATTTTGAATCCGGTCGAAGTACCTGAAGACGAAGATGTAATCGCGGTATTGAACCACGAAGAGACGTTGGATAATGGTAAGACACAACGCCAACCATTCTTCGCTTTCTTGGGTGACTCTATCCAAGGTGCTGGATTGGTTGCGGTGATTATCGTTGCGACGGTTATTGCCTTCGTTGGTTTGGCTGCGTTGATTGATAACCTGTTATCATTGACGACGTTGCCATGGTTGTCATTGGAGAATATTTTCGGTGTGATTATGTTCCCATTTGCATGGTTACTAGGTTTCAACGTGAACGATGCCTTCCAAATTGCCCAATACATGGGAACAAAACTGGTAACGAACGAGTTCGTTGTCATGGGAGAAGTGTCAAAGGATGTTATTCACCACACGGGAATGTTTGCCTCAGCTCACGCGCGTGCCGTTTTGACGGTCTTCGTCACGAGTTTTGCAAACTTCGGTACGTTGGGAATGATTATCGGATCATACAAGAGCTTGGTTAACCGTGAAAAGGCTGATTTGATTGCTGCAAATGTACCGTTGATCTTGGTATCAGGTATCTTAGTATCATTGATGTCAGCTGCTATGGTTGGTTTGTTCAGTTGGTAAGATAGACATAAAAAGCGCCGGTTAGGATTTTGTCCTAGCCGGCGCTTTGTTTTGCATTAAATGTCGTCGTCGTAACGGTGTGGTGTGACGTCTTTGCGATCATCGTTATCACGGTACTCGTAGCGATTGTGGCTTGATGGTTCAGGCATAACAACGGCTGCAATGATATACAAAATAACCATTGGGAAGACACCAGTGAATACAACTGCTGCTGCGAAGATAACACGTAGTAGTGTCGCGTCAATCGAGAAATACTCAGCGAAACCACCAAGGACACCGCTCATGACCTTATCACGAGACTTTGTTAATTGCTTCTTTGCCATAATAGATACCCCTCTTAAATGCCATTAGAACTTGTTGTATGGTGTTTGCCTTTACAACATTAGCATTCTTTCTTATACTGAGAGTATATTATATGACTTATAGTATTGTAAAGGAAAATGAATTATGGCGATGCAATTATCCAGTGATTTAATGGATGGGTTAGTATTGGCGTTGCTTTCTGACGAAGATTTATATGGCTATGCGTTGACGAAGCAGGTGCAAGAGCGTTTTGCAGTTTCTGAATCAACGATGTATCCAGTCTTACGTCGTCTCAAGTCTAAGGGTTGGGTGACGACATACGATGAACCTTTTGAAGGGCGTAATCGCCGATATTATAAAATTTCCGATGAAGGACGTTCTGAAGTGGTGCGAATCCAAGATGAGTGGCGAACTTTCAGCGGCAATGTTAATGAAATTATGATGGCGGAGAGGGGAGACAATGGAGAATAACATTTACTTCACACAACTGCGCGGACATTTGTTTGGTCTGACAGAAGATGAACGAGATGATGTCCTTGCATTTTATCGAGAATACGCAGCAGATGCCGGACTTAGCGGTGAAAAGTTAATTGCTGAGTTTGGGACGCCTAAGCAATTATCCCGTCGTGTCTTGGTGGATTATTCAATACGTTATGATGATGTCGCTGATCAAGAGGCACCAGACGAAGGTAGTTCTGCAACGAAGCAATTCAAGTCACGTATTCAGCGACAACTAAACCTATTGTGGGTGGTTATCGTTGGATTGGTGACATCAGTTGTTTGGATTCCAGCGATCATTGCAATTTTGCTGGGCTTGTTTGGTGTTGTCTTGGTGGCAGTAGCAGTTATCATTATTTTGCTCTGGTTGCTCTTTACTGGTTTCTTCCAAGTCTTTGGTGCAATTGCAATTGCCGGTCAAAGCTGGCAAACTGCCTTCTTCCAAGGAGGCTTAGGCTTGATTTGGATTGGTCTGCAATTTATCGCATGGCCAATTGGCTTCGTGGTTGTTCGAACGGTGTTCCGTGCCTTGATGAACTTTGTTAAGTTTATCGGCCGTCGCTTTACTCGCAAGCCACAAGGAGGTGTGAAGCATGCCTAAGATGCTACGAGTTATCATTATCGGCTTTGCTGTCGCTGCACTGGGTATCATGTTGTCAGTGATTGGTTACGTCAATGGTGGCCAAAATAGTTTGGTTTGGCGTGATGGTCATTTTGTGTTGCCACAGGAAAAAGCAATTAATCAAAAATTCGATACCATCAAAACGATTGATGCGACGGCGGTTGAATTAGATGTTCACGTTGTTGCGAGTGATAAGAATGAGTATCGTGTGAAGGGAACTGTTGGGGATGCCACGCAGCTTAACCTCACAGACAAGGATGGCGCCTTGCACATTCGTTATACTGGGACGCAAAAAGATAAGTACCGGGTTGGCTTTAATAAGCGTGTTGAACACGTTTTGACGGTTTATGTTCCGAAAAAGGCCGTGATGAAATACGTGCATATTCGAAACTACTCGGGTTCTTCATCGCTACATGATGTTGAGACGAAGAATTTGACGTTGAATAACACGTATGGTTTGGTAACGCTTAGTGGTGTGAAGTCACCTGAGACAACGATGAACCTGGCTGATTCACAATTTTCAGCCAAGCAAGCAACGCTCGGCAAGGCATTCGTTTCAGCGTCTGATACTGATATGCAACTGAAAGATGTTGTGATGAATGACGGGGTTGTGCAGTTGAATTCTGGTAATCTAACCGTCCAAAATGCGCAATTGACCGGTGTGAATGCCTGGACGTTGCGTGAGGGTAATTTGGATGTGACGAATATGCCCGTGCCTGGGTTGCAGATTCAAGCTAACAACGGTGACATTAAGATTCAAGGCAACCGCTTTGTTGGTAGTTACAGTCGCGATGAATCAGCGACTGATCGTCTAAACGTTGTGACGACAGACGGTGATACTATTTTCAATTAATCAGTAAAGAAGTCACTCAGGTATTAGGTGTTTCTAGGTTGGTTTGGTAAAGTAGTACTGTTGATATTTAAAAATAAGGAGCAGCATATGCTTGATTTGTTGAAGTCTCTTGTAATTGGTATTGTGGAAGGATTAACAGAATTCTTGCCAGTATCATCAACGGGGCACATTATTATCGCTGAATCATTGATGAACATTCCAGGTGGTTCAGTTTGGACAAAGAGCTTTACAGCGATGTTTGACTACGCTATCCAATTGGGTGCTATTTTCGCGGTTATCCAATTGTACTTCCACAAGTTGAACCCATTTGCACCATCAAAGTCTACGATTGAAAAGAAGCAAACGTGGACTTTGTGGTTCAAGGTGATTGTCGGTGTTTTGCCTGCCGTAGTGGCCGGATTGGCACTTAACGACTACATGGATGCGCACTGGTTGAATGCTTGGGTTGTGGCATCTATGTTGATCATTTACGGTATTTTGTTCATTGTCGTTGAGCGTTACTTGGCTAACAAGGATGCTTGGTTGACTGACTTGAACACGATGACGTTCAAGATGGCGTTGTTCATCGGTTTGTTCCAAGTGCTTTCAATTGTACCTGGAACGTCACGTTCAGGGGCGACTATCTTGGGCGCCTTGATTTTGGGAGCGTCACGATTCGTGGCTGCTGAGTTCTCATTCTTTATGAGTATTCCAGTTATGTTTGGTGTGACGATTTTGAAAGTTGGTAAGTACCTCCTTGATGGTGGTAGCTTCACTGGCGCACAAGCTGGTGTTATGGCAGTTGGATTCATCGTTTCATGGATCGTGGCTTACTTCGCGATTAAGGTTATGATGAACTACATCAAGAATAATGACTTTAAGGTCTTTGGATACTACCGAATCGTTGTTGGTATCGTTGTATTGGCCTTGGGAACAGCTGGCATGCTTACAATGCACTAAAATAGTAAATTAAAACCGCCTTGGATTTTTAAGTCCAAGGCGTTTTTTAGTGCTGATGATAACGTTTAACTTGGCGGACCACGACTTCAGATAGCACAAAGCCGACCGCTAAAGCGACGGCGATGGTAAGCGTGGTGATAACGCCCTCTTGTGCCAATGCGTAATGCCCTAACGAAAAGTTCTTCATCGCTAAGTAGATAGTGCCACCGGGCACTAGTGAAACCAGGCTGGGAATGTAAATCATGTTGACCGGTACACGGTACTTAACGGCGAAAATATTCCCGAGCAAGCCGATAATAATGGCTGCAATCATATTAGCGATAAAGACGTTGTCTTGTGCGTAACCGTAGGCAATGTAGCCACTCCAAGCTAAGGCGCCGGTTAGACCGGCAACTGGTAAAGCACGACGAGGGATGTTCGTGATGATGCCGAACCCGACTGTCGAAACGAAGCTAATCAGAAAATGGATGATTAATTGCATTTTGATTACCTCCTATAATGTCGTGCCAAAGTGGACTAGGGTGGCAGCTAAGACAACGCCACCGCCGATGGCAGCTGCAATCAACAAAGCGTCCAATGCCCGAACTGTACCAGAAATCATGTGACCAGCCATAATTTCGCGTAATGAATTCGTTAAGGCAACACCAGGAACCAGTGGCATGACAGAGCTTACGATGATGTTCTCGGCATTTGTGCCAAGGTTCCCGGCGACTAACAGCCACGCCAATAGTGAAATTGTAAAGCCACCGGCAACTTCCTTGGCATAAGGTGTAGCGGTTGCTTTACGTCCAACATACTGTGCAACTAGGTAGCCGGCAATACCAACGAAGAAGGCGAGGGCTAAATCGGGCCAGGTTGCTTTGAAAACCAACATTGGTGCGACGGATACTAAGCCAGCGCCGATAATCTTAGTGGGCCAGTTGAAATCAATTGCGTATTCATCGATGGCGTTAACTTGTCGCGTGACGTCATCGAAATCAACGTCACCAGCCACGAATTGGCGTGAGAGATGATTAATTTCATCAACTTTTTGCAAGTTAAAGCTCCCAAGTTTTGTCTTGGTTAGTTGAGTGGTTGGCTGATCAGCGAGCGATACGAAGACAGCAGTTAGTGTCACGTAGCAGGATACGCTAACACCGGCCGTCTTGCCGATAATTTCAACTGTTTCTTCGATACGAGGCGTCTCCGCACCGCTTTCTAGTAAGATGCGTCCAGCCTGCGCACAGGTCTGTAGAACGCGTTGTTCATAAGTGTTCATGGTTTCGCACTTCCCCAAAGTGTTTTATTCTTGTCTTGATTTTACTGGAAAAAAGCGCAAAACAAAACCGCCTATGTTGGTTAGGCATAGGCGGTTTCGGAGTCTAGTCCGAAGACGACTCTTTTCCTAACGATACGTTGGTTAGGCGTATCGTTACCATAGGTGGTTAATCCATGGTAAATAGGTATTCTTAAGGAGTAGGTTGTAGGCTGGTTAGACCTACATGCCGAGCTGGTTAGACTCGGCGATATGAGTAAGTTGCTGTCTCAAATGTTAAATGGAAACGTTTTCCTCTTTAACAAATATTATAATAACGCGCAAAAATGAATTATACAATAAATAACTCTTAACTTTTTCCATTATTTCGGATAATTTTTCTACTGAAGTGGTTCAAAATGGCTTTCTTATCACGTTTTGAGGGGAAAAGTTCCTCTAAACTTGCTGTGACAATTGTACCAATCAATGCAGCCATGGCAATGAAATTAATCCAAAGCAAAACGATGATTGCCGAACTAAGGGCTTGATAAAAGGTGTAAGCCTGTGAGGCCAGGTTCACGTACCACCCGAAAATCTTCGTTAACCACAAAACGAGGGCAACTTGGATGGTGGTACCAGTCAAAGCCCACTGTAAACGGGGCTTTTTGACCGGTAGTACCCAATTGAAGAGAGCGGCGCCAATGAACAATCCAGTAGCGACAACTGGTAACTTGGCGGACTCGATTTGGCGGACGATGTGACTGCTGATTGGCAATGCTTCAAGAACGTTCGATCCAACGGAAGCAATCAAGATGAGAATGCCCATAATACCCAGAACTAGAATCATCCAGGCCATTGAAATGAAGCGGTCGATGATGGCGATGTTCTTTGGCTGCACGCCATAGATGCCATTTTGGGCAGTGCGGATTGAAGCAACGACACGTGAAAGTGACCAAAGTGTAATCACGATCGATGCAGACAGGACGCCAACACCATTATGCCCGAGAATTGACTCAATAATTGGACGCACGAAACCATAAACAGATTTTGGCACGGCCCATTGCACATAACTAAGGGCTGTCGTGATGGTTAGTCCAAAGTAGGGTAATAAGGTCGCGATAATGATAATCGCTGGGAAAATCGACAATAGGCCAAAGTAAGCAACCGAAGAACTAGCCGTTACGATATCGACACGCATCGAAACGTCAATGATGGTTTTCACATAGCGGTTATTGAAGATGGCGTTTAGTGCTTTTTTCAAATTCGGTTACTCCTTTCGACACTGATAGTATTTATTTTAACAAAATAAACCGGTATCAGTTAGTTCTGATACCGGTTTTGTTCATAGTAATTAATGTTGAATCATCGCACCGTGTGGCACAGCACCGGTTGCAGAATCCTTTGCGCGTTGGTGAAGCATGCTTTCAATTTCTTCAAGCGAACGGCCACGGGTTTCGAAGACGAAGTGCTTAACGAATAGTGAACCAAGGACACACATAACAGCAAAAGTACCGAAGATAACTGGCATTGAGAAGTGTTCCAACAAAACGGGGAACATCAATGATACAAGTAGGTTTGCCCCCCCCAGTTAATCAATGATGAGAAACCAACTCCGACACCGCGGACAGACAATGGGAAGACCTCACCAATCATTGTCCACATGATTGGGCCCCAAGTTGCACAGAAGAAGATGAGGTAGAAGGCCATGGCAACGATTGTAACGTATGACATGATGCCTGTAACGGATAGGCTAGTTAGGATAGACAAGGCAATCAATGAAACGGCCATACCGAAACCACCAATCAACAACCATTCCTTGCGACCGCGAGTTTCCATCACGCGAACGGCCCAGGCAGTGATCAAGACGTTGACCGTTCCGAGACCAACAGTTCCCATCAGTGAGGCGCTATCGCCCATGCCAATGGTCTTAAAAATAGTTGGGGCATAGTACAAAACGGTATTGATACCCATGAATTGTTGGAAGATCGCCATACCGACACCGATAATTAAGGCAGGACGAACGAACTTTGAGAACAATTCCTTGAAGCCACCAAGCTTGACGTCTTTAGCGTTTTCCATTTCAGCCAATTCAGCCTTAGCCTCTTCAGGTGTGCGAAGCATGTTCAAAACTTGCAACGCTTCATCGAATTTCTTAATGCGACCTAGGTAACGAGGTGATTCAGGCAAGAAAATACCACCGATGAATAGGATTGCTGATGGTAGGGCTGCGAACCCAAGCATCCAGCGCCATGACACGGTATGTGCTAGGCCAGAGAAACCAAGGTTAACCAAGTACGCCATCAAGATACCCGTCATAACCATCAATTGGTTAAGTGAGGTTAGTGAACCGCGCATTTTAGCAGGCGCAACTTCGGCTAAGTAGGTTGGTACAAGGGCTGAGGCACCACCAACGGCAACGCCAAGAACGACACGGCTAGCAACCAAAACACCAAAGTTAGGTGAAAAGGCTGAACCTAGTGATCCAATGAAGAAAATCAAAGCTGCAACCATGACCATCTTCTTACGACCAAAGCGATCTGACAGAGGGCCAATTGACATGGCACCAATCATAGCGCCAAGCAAAACTGACGAGACGACGATTCCTTCTTCCAAGGCGTTTAGGCCAAGGGTACGTTGCACGTAGAGAATGGCACCTGAGATAACCCCAGTGTCATAACCGAATAGGAGACCACCTAGGGCTCCGAAAAAAATAAATTAAACGAGGTGAGATTTTACGCATGATTTGCATACTCGCTTTCTAAAAGATAATTTCTAGATTAACGTTACTTTTTTCACTATTTATGAAAACGATAACAACTCAATCAACATAAACAACTATACGCTTACTAAAAGGAATTGTTAATAGTGATTGTTATTTTTTTCACAAAAAAGTGTGCGAAATACGCCACACAATGTGTCTGATGAAGGAAAAGGACGCAAAAAAACGCCTAACAGAAAATCTGTTAGGCGTTTTGGTTATTCAGATATTAGCCGAAGCGTGACTCTGAAGCTTCCCATGAGTATGATCCGTCTTCAAGTTGCTTGTCGCCAAGTTCCTTGTAGTCGAAGTAGTCGAATTCAGCAGTAGTGTCGTAACCTGAGTAGTCGACAGCTGCCAAACCAACGTAAGCACCCGTGAAGAATCCACCGTATGATTGTACAACGTAGTCATCTGACAAGACTGCGGCGTCCAATACAACTGGTACTTCAGTCCAGTCAGTACCGTTGAATGAGTACTCGTACGTGTATGATTCCTTACGAACCTTCGTCTTGAACCATACGTATTCAGTACCTTCAGGGATAACGATAGCATCGTCCTTCAAGTATGACGTGTAAGTTCCGTTACGTTGTCCACCCTTGTTCTCGGCAACTTCGATTACGCTTTGACCTTCGTCGTTCTTCGTAATGAAGATCCATGACCAGTGTGAGTGGTTGTAGTAGTTCGTCAAACCAGCCATTGATTGGTATGAGAATGGGTTGAACTTAACCTTAGTTTCAGCATCGAAGTAGAATGCTTGCCAACGACGAGCAATCAATGACAAGTCGTGGTAGTTAACCAATGATCCGCGACCGATCAACTTCAATGAACCGTCACCAGTTGAACCGAACTCTTCTGAGAATGGTACACGCAACGTGTTCCAGTTCATGTCCAACTTAGCGTCAGTAAATTCATCGTGTTGTGAGTGGTCTGCAGGAGCTTCAGTCAAGATAGCATCCTTAGGAGCTTCAACGAACGTTTGTCCACCGTGTCCACCAACAACGCGTGGCCAACCAGCTTCGTCCCATTCAACCTTTTGGATTGACGTCTCACGTCCCAAAGTTGACCATCCACGTGGGTCAGTTGATGACTCAGTCTCGTGGTTCCATGGACGAGCAGTCAATGATGCGTAGTACCACTCACCACCTGGTGTGTCGACCAAAGCACCGTGACCTTGCTTTTGCAAGTAAGTGTATGGCGTGTCGAAGTTCGTCAAGAATGGACCATCAGGCTCAACAACGAATGACTTCTCATCCAAGCTCTTTGAACGAGCAACAACTTCTTGGTGAGTGAAGACAGTTCCACCTTCAGCAGCGAATAGGTAGTATTCACCGTTGATCTTGTACAAGTGAGGACCTTCAACCAACTTAACGTCAGTTCCTTCGAAGATCGTGCGAGCCGTTTCTGGCTTCAACTTCATCGTATCAGTATCAAATTCAGTCAATGTAATACCATCAAATGGGTGGTGGTATTCACGGTGATCCCAAGTTTGTTGTACCAAGTACTTGCGACCGTCTTCATCGTGGAACAATGAAGCGTCGAAACCAACTCCGTTAACACGGATAGGTGCTGACCAAGGACCTTCGATGTTCTCGGCAGTCGTCAAGTAGTTCGTCATATCCTTGAAGGCACCGTCAGTGATCTTAACGTCAGTGTAGATCAACCAGAACTTGCCGTCTGCGTATGACAAGTCTGGGGCCCAGATACCACCTGATGAAGGGTTACCCTTCATGTCCAACAATTCTAGACGATCAAGAACGTTAGTTACCAAGTTCCAGTGAACCATGTCCTTTGATGCGTGAATACGTACACCTGGGTACCATTCGAAAGTTGACGTTGCAATGTAGTACGTGTCTTCAACACGGATGATTGATGGATCTGAGTTGAATCCAGGCAATACAGGATTTTGAATTTGCATTGTGAGATGCTCCTTGTGAGATATAGTGTGTATGTGTCCCGATACGTGTGAGAGTCGGGCAGCAACGCAGTTCGTGAGATGCGCTGTATAAAAGTTTCAATCACTGATTAACCCTTTTATACAGCGGACTTTAACGATAATGTTAATGTCTGAACAACTCCGTGAAAACGTTACCATTTACTGTGTACACATAATATAACACAGTTAGTTTGTTTAGACAACCAACCACTTGAAAAAATATTCACAAGAACGGCTTTTCATGAAATATTTTTACAAATTACTTGTTGTTTTGGTTATCCAAGATTTCTTGGTTCATTTCATCAACCTTTTGATCAGTCAATGGGTAGATAGCCATGATGAACATAGCAACAACCGCCAAAACGATAGGCAACCAGATCATTGACAAGTCGATTCCGAACAAAGCCTTGCTTGATTGTGTAGCAGCCTTACCATTGAAGTGGAATGCAGCGTTGATGTAACCAGGGATGATACCACCCAAGGCCAAACCAAGCTTGAAGAACAATCCCATGATAGCGTTGATGATACCAGCAACACGCTTCTTTGATTGCCACTCACCAAATGAAACAACTTCAGGAACCAATGACCACATAAATCCAGTGGCTGACGTCAATCCCCATTGTTGGAAGAAACGTCCGATGTAACCCAAGGCTGGTGAGTTGTGGAATTGATCAAATGACCAGATCCACAAAATCAATTGTCCGAGGATGAAGATACCCAAGAATAGGTAGAAGAAGCCCTTCTTACCGAAGATGGCACGCAAACGAGGCCACAAGAATACCAAGAAGATACCTGGAATTGAACCAATCAAACCGATTGAGGCAATCCATTCTGAGTGTCCGATGTTGTAGTTCAAGTAGAATGACCAAACTGTGTTTCCGAAGAACATGAACGTGAAGGCCACCAAGAAGAACAATCCCAAGATTTGCAAAGGCTTGTTGTTCTTGAATTCGATGAACAAATCTGAGTACTTAACGGATTCGTTTTCTTCCTTAGAAGGAACGACACGTTCCTTGATTCCGAAGTACGTCATCATCAAAGCAGCAAAACCGACAACCATGTAAACTGAGTAAACCTTAAACCATGAAGGTCCAGCAGCAGCTGACATGTAGTCACCCAAGTGCAACTTCAAACCGAAGAATCCAGTGTCTTGCAACTTAGCGTGAGGTGCAAGCAATTGGACGAACAATGGGAACAACGTGTAAACCATCAAGTTGGCAACGTTGGCCATCGTCATACGAGTTGACGTCAACTTGGCAATTTCATCAGTGTCACGAGTAAGTGATGATGAGATTGATCCGTAAGGGATGTTAACGAATGAGTAAACCATCGCCGTTGCCAAGTATGACAAGAAGGCATATACAACTGAACCTTGAACGGCTGGAATTGGCAAGAATAGCAATGAAGCAAAAATTACCAATGGAATTCCAAACCACATCAAGTAAGGGCGGTACTTACCGTTCTTAGGGTTTGACTTGTCGACCGTGGTTCCAACGAATGGCTCCCAGAAGACATTGAAAATACGAACAAATAGGAAAATTGATGCTCCAGCGGCGGCTGAAATTGTGTTAACAGTCGTCAAGTAAGTCAACAAGAATCCACCAACAGTACCGAAGACCAAGTTTTGGGCAAAGTCACCACCACCATAAGCGATACGCTCGCGAGTGGTTAGCTTTGCAAACTCGTCGTTCTTTACGTTTGCATCCATAACGAATAACTCCTTAAAAATGTGTGAGAGAGATGTTTGTCAAAAGGGGAAATGAAAATATGTGTAATCGTGAACTTTTCCTTGAAAACGTTATCATTTCCTTTTGCATAGTAATAATAACATGGTTGGTTTAGCAACGCAACTAACTGTGTGATAAAATATTCACAAACTATGCCACTTTTGTTCATTTATCCGTCCCGGTATTGGGAATGTCTACATAATTCGGACATATTAAGAAATTAACCGTACAAACGACCGCTTTTTCGGTAGAATGAATACTTGAGTGTGAAATGAAGATTAATTTGGTGATAGGGATAGGCCAAAAATAAAATAACTACCTATAATATGGAGGAGAAAGAATGGTTTCTAAAGTAGACCAAGATGCGATGCGTGATACGAACCGTAAACTGATGCTGCAAGCGTTGTTTAATGCGCAGCAAACGTCGCGTAGTGAAATTGCAGAACAGATTGCTTTACATAAATCGACGGTCACGACGATTTATCGTGACGTCGAAGCGGATGGATATATAGAAGAATTAGGTGAAGGAACCGTTTCAAAGGCTGGTGGACGTAAGCCAAAATTGATTCGCTTTAATCGTCACTATGGCTACATTGTTTCATTTGACTTGGGACGCAATCATCTACGCTACTTGGTGGCCCGTATTACTGGTGAAGTTATTTCTCGTGGCCAAATGACTGTGCTTGGGATGCGCTATGCTGATTACAAGCGTGCGATGCTTTCATATATTGCACAGTTAGGTGATATGCAAACGGATCATGGATTAATCGGGATTGGGGTTGCCATCCACGGTGTTGTCGAAGATAACAAGGTACGCTACACGCCGTTCCATACGGAATTAGTAAATGAAGACTTGGCCAAGGATTTGGAAGAGGCACTACACGTACCTGTTATATTAGAAAACGAAGCCAACTTGGCTGCCATCTACTTGCGTGACTATCATGACTATGATTCAGACGAAATATTCCAAAACTTTACTGTTGTTAATATCCACAACGGTATCGGTGCTGGAATTATCCAAAATGGTCGTTTGTTCCGTGGGCTACATGGTGAAGCGGGAGAAATTGGTCGTCAGGTTGTATTGAACAACGATCAACTGGCTAAGGGTGATTTTGACGATACTATTCATATAGAAGATTTATACGCTGAAGATGCGATGCTTAGTCGCTTAGCTTCATTAAAAGGCCAAGAAGAAATCACTCGCGAAGATTTTCTTTCCTTATATATGGGTGGCGATGCGGATGCAAAATCATTGATTGATGAATGGGTCCATGCAATCTGTCGCACAATTTATAACTTGGCACAGTACGCAGCGCCGGAAGCAGTGTTTGTTCATTCGCGCTTCATTGCTGGTACACCTGAGTTGCTTGATTACCTATTAGAGACGTATCGCAAGATCGAACCTGAATCGGAAACGCCTTTGTACTTTGCTAAGAAGTCAGTTAACCGTGCCACGCTTTCTGGTGGTGTTGCCTTGGTAACGCGTACTTTGCTGGATATGATGGGTTACGAGTTAAACTTCGCGCTCGAAGAAGAAGACGCAGCCGAGTCTAATTGGTTGTAAAAATTGCACAAATGCGCTAATGAAAGCGTATTCAAAAATTAGAGTTTTTATAATTTTAAACGCCTAAACGCCTATGTTTAGGCGTTTTTTCTATGTTTTTGAACGAATTGCGAAATTAATCACATACAAACGCTTGCATTCTGTGAATAGGTACCCTATAATAAATCTCGTAAGTTAGTTGATTGCTTAAACCAACTAACCAAAGCCAATCGGCTTTGATGATTAAAACAGATGATTTAAGAATTTTGGAGGATGACATAATGTCAGAATTGTTCGACTTTCCTAAGGTAGAATTTATCGGCGGAGCAAAGGGATTGAACTTTGAAGCATCAAAGGGATACAACTTCTACAACCCAGAAGAGGTTTTCACTATCAACGGTGAGACTAAGACGATGAAGGACTGGATGAAGTTCTCAGTTGCTTACTGGCACACGATGGACCAACGCATGGTTGACCCATTTGGTGAAGGTACTGCCGAGCGTCCATGGGACGTTAACGGTGTTGACGACATGACTGACTTGGACCACGCAATCGCTAAGGTTGACTACATGTTCGAGTTCATGGACAAGTTGGGTGTTGAATACTTCGCATTCCACGATCGTGACTTGGCTCCTGAAGGTAACACTTTGGCAGAGACGAACGCTAACTTGGACGCCGTTGTTGACCGCATCGAAGAAAAGATGAAGGAAACTGGCAAGAAGTTGTTGTGGAACACTTCATCATTGTTCACTAACAAGCGTTTCATGGCTGGTGGAGCTACTACGCCATTTGCTGACGTATTTGCTTACGCAGCAGCACAAGTTAAGCACTCATTGGAAATCGCTAAGCGTTTGAACTCAGAATCATACGTATTCTGGGGTGGTCGTGAAGGTTACGAGTCATTGTTGAACACTGACACGAAGCGTGAGTTGGACCACATCGCTAAGTTCTTCAAGTTGGCTAAGTTGTACGCTAACGAAATTGGCTACACTGGTCAATTCTTGTTGGAGCCTAAGCCAAAGGAGCCAACTGCTCACCAATACGACACTGACGTACAAACTACTATCGCCTTCTTGAAGACGTACGGTTTGGAAAACGACTTCAAGTTGAACTTGGAAGGTAACCACGCTTACTTGGCTGGTCACACTTACGAGCACGAAGCACGTTTTGCACGTGAAGCTGGTATGTTGGGTTCATTGGACGCCAACATGGGTGACAAGCAAACTGGTTGGGACATCGACGAATTCCCTAACGACATCTACGAAGCTACTTTGGTTATGTACGAGTTCATCAAGAACGGTGGATTGCCAACTGGTGGTTTGAACTTTGACTCAAAGGTTCGCCGTGCTTCATTCAAGATGGATGACTTGTTCTACGCACACATGGCCGGTATGGACGTTTACGCTGCTGGATTCCGTGTTGCTATGAAGATGATCGAAGACAACTTCTTGGAGAACATCTACAAGGAGCGTTACTCATCATTCGATTCAGGTATCGGTGCTGACTTCGAAAACGACAAGGCTTCATTCGCTGACTTCGAAGCTTACATCTTGAACAAGACGAACGACGAGATCTTCTCAACGATCCAATCAGGACGTTTGGAAGCTATCAAGGCTACGTTGAACAACTACATCTACTCAGTTTTGGGTTCAACTTTCTCAAAGTAATCCCAACCGAATAGGTTCCTGGTAAGAAAAGGCTTACGCTAATGCAGAATTAGCACCGCCGCGTCGACTCCTTTTGAAATAATGGTCGATGTAGCATCTCTCAATCTCAAAAAATCTCAAAAATAATCTCAACAAAAGCGATGTGAGTGCCTATCTCACGCTCACATTGCAACAAACATAACAGTAGGGCCAATCCCTACGGCGACGAGGGCTGGGCCATTAAATTAGCCCAGCCCTCGTTGTATACATAACAAAGAAAGAGGACATAAACATGAGCGAAGTCGTATTGGGTGTTGACCTAGGAACGTCATCAGTTAAGATCTCAGCTGTTGATCGTCAAGGAAACATCGTTGCACAACAATCATATGATTACCCACTATCACAACCAAAGCCAGGATACAGCGAGCAAAACCCAGAAGATTGGGTTAACGGTACGACTGTAGCCATCGTACGTTTGATTTTGGATGACGGCATCAAGCCTGAAGACATTGCTGGTATTTCATACTCAGGTCAAATGCACGGTTTGGTTTTGTTGGATGACAACAACCAAGTTTTGCGTCCAGCAATCTTGTGGAACGACACACGTACTACGCCACAAACTAAGGAAATCGCTGAGAAGATGGGTCAAGAATTCATCGACATCACGCGTAACAAGGCTTTGGAAGGATTTACTTTGCCAAAGATCTTGTGGGTTAAGGAAAACGAGCCAGAAATCTTCTCACAAGCTGCTTCATTCGTAACGCCTAAGGATTACGTGCGTTACCGTATGACTGGTAAGTTGGCGATGGAAATTTCTGACGCCGCTGGTACGGTTGCAATGGACGTTGCTAACCGCACTTGGTCAAAGGAAGTTCAAGAAGCCTTTGGTTTGAAGCCAGAATTCTTCCCTGAGATTATCGAAGGACCAGAATTTGCTGGTACTATCTCACCAAAGTATGCTGCCTTCTCAGGTTTGACGACTGATACTAAGGTATTCGGTGGTGCAGCCGACAACGCTGCTGGTGCCATCGGATCTGCAATCTTGCAACCTAACATGGTGATGTCATCAATCGGTACGTCAGGTGTTGTTTTGAAGTACGAAGACAACGCAGATGCTGATTACAAGGGTAAGGTTCACTTCTTTAACCACGCTATCCCTGGCAAGTTCTACTCAATGGGTGTTACTTTGGCTGCTGGATACGCTTTGTCATGGTTCAAGAAGACGTTTGCTGCTGATGAAGACTTCACGGCAATGGTTGAATCAGCTGGTAAGTCAACGGTTGGTGCTAACGGTTTGTTGTTCACGCCATACTTGGTAGGTGAGCGTACGCCATACGCTGACGGTGACATCCGTGCTTCATGGACTGGTATCGACGGAACGCACAAGAAATCTGACTTCGTTCGTTCAGTTTTGGAAGGAATTATCTTCTCATTCAAGGACATCTTTGATATCTACGAAGAAGCTGGTACTGACTTCGATACTGTTGTTGCCATCGGTGGTGGTGCTAAGTCACCATTGTGGTTGCAAATCCAAGCTGACATCTTCAACAAGAAGGTTGTTTCATTGAAGAACGAGCAAGGACCTGGAATGGGTGCTGCAATCTTGGCCGCTACTGGTTTGGGTTGGTTCGACACTGTTCAAGACGCTGCTGCTGCATGGAACTCATTTGACAAGGAATACTTGCCAGATGCAGATCGCGCTGCACGTTACGCAGAAATCCACGCTATCTACAAGCAAGTTTACGGCGCAACTGCTGAAATCTCACACGAGTTGTTGGCATTCCGTCGTTCAGCTAAGTAATTAAAAATGAGGGGACGATACAGTGATGTGTCGTCCTCTTTTCTGTTGTCGGTTCACAAAAAGGCCAAAGTGTTTAAAAAAACATTGTTGCCAACAACGAACTGTTCTTTTTTCATAAACTAAGTGATAATCTGAATTTAAGAATTAAGTAGAATAAGGAAATATTAACCATGGAAACAAAGCAACCACGACGATTAAAGTTTTGGCTACTCGTAATTTTGGGTTACATTGTTTTGTTTGTTGTCGGTTTCACGCTACCAGTTTTGATGAATAGTATAACTGGTGGGGCACAACGAGAAACGACAAAAACAGCTAAGGTGGCCTCAAGCAGTTCGAGCGATCAAGAAAAATCAGCAAGTGAGGATGGTTCAACAACGGAATCAGAGGCGCAAACTGGTAATGAAGCGGAATCAGGCACTAGTTCAGCTGAAGTGGCCGCTAGTGAAACTGAAGCTGAGTCAAGCAGTTCAGCTGCAACGGGAACGACGATTACCGTTCCTCAAGGCGCAACAGCTTATTCAATTGCGAAGCAACATGGTTTAACATTGGCACAACTTCAGGCACTCAATCCATCGGTCAATATGAATGCCCTACAAGCTGGTGAAGCAATCGTTGTTAGTGAATAAAATATGTAGCTCGGAACGTAACGTTCCGAGTTTTTTTGTTGGGATTAGAACTTAAGGAAAATTTTACTTACGAAGAATTTATTTTTATGCTTCAATAGTACAAGTGTTCAAAAAAGGAGTGAGAAAATGACAGAAAAAGTTTCACCACGAGTCGTTTGGTCGATTGTTGCGACAGCGATTCTTGGGTTTGTCGGTATTTTGACGGAAACGTCAATGAACGTGACATTTCCGGATTTAATTAAACAATTTGGTGTTCCAATGGGGACAGTGCAATGGCTAACAACAGCTTATTTGTTGATTGTGGCGTTGATGATGACGACATCAGCCTATCTAAAGGCTGTGATGAGTCCGCGTAAGATTTTTATTTGGGGTATGATTTCATTTGTAATCGGTGATATTATTTCCATTTTTGCCCCAAGTTTCTGGCCTTTGTTGATTGGTCGTCTAATCATGGCGGTTGGAACTGGAATTGCTTTGCCATTGGTCTTTAACGTGATCTTGATGAGTATTCCACCAATGCAAATTGGCAAGTACATGGGCTTTGGTGGTTTGATTTTGTCACTAGCGCCCGCACTTGGACCAGTTTATGGTGGTTTGGTGACCTATTGGCTCGGTTGGCGTGCAATTTTCGTCATCGTATTGCCAATTATGCTGATTAGTTTGGTGTTGGGATGGCGCACATTGCCAAGTGAACACCAAGCTGAAGAGGCTAGCTTTGATTGGTGGCAATTTATCGTTTTGGGTGTGTCATTGACAACGGCTTTGTTGGCACTTGGTGAGTTGGAATCTGGTAAGATTTCAGCCACGATTATTGTGTTGGCAGTGATTGCTGTTGTGGCCATGGTGCTATTTATTCGTATTGCCGGTAAGTCAACAAAGAAGTTGTTGAACTTGTCAGTATTCAAGAGCAAGGGTATGGTCTTTGCGTTGCTAATTTATGCAACGTCACAAGCAATTAACTTGGCTGTGAACTTCGCAATTCCACAATATGCGCAATTGACGCTGGGCGCAACGACGATGGTCGCTGGTGCGGTGTTGATGCCAGGTTCATTGTTGGGATCAATTTCATCACCAATGTACGGTGCATTTTATGACCGCGCCGGGGCGACAAAGCCATTGACGATTGGTTCAATTAGTTTCTTCGTGGTCATGGTTATCTTTTCAATCATGGCACCATCAATTATGTCAATTGGTTTGACGGTGATGTACGCCTTGTTCACGTTAGGACGTAACTTAGCGTTCAACACGTCAATGACGGCTGGTGTTGCTGAAGTGCCTCGTGAGGTGTCTGGTGACGTTAACGCCATTTTCAATACGATTCAGCAATTTGCTGGAGCGGTTGGAACGGCAGTCGCCGCCTTGTTTATTAAGACAACTAGTACAACGCCTGCAGAAATTGCGCATCAAACAGCAACTGGGTTGGGTCATTTGTTCTGGTTCAGCACGGTATTTGCTGGGTTGAGTTTGATTTGGCTCTTTGGTTTCACAAAGACGAAGACAGGAAAATAGTTTTTCAAGACAGCTAGCCATTTGGCTAGCTGTTTTTGTATGTCTAGACATATTCACAATTTATTCCTTTTGTATCCGTTTTCATTCGATAAAATGGGCGCATAAAGGAAAAGGGGGATGTCACCATGAAGAAAGTGACAGAGTTGCTGGAACGTTATTTGATGCCAATTGGTTCAAAATTGGCTGCCAATAAGGCATTGAATGCCGTTCGTGATGGAATTGCGTATGCGATGCCATTGGTTATTGTAGGATCTTTGACGATGTTGATTGCCAACGGGTTCTCAATTGATTCGTTCAAGACTTGGTTAATTGATAACGGAACGTTTGACTGGTTGGTTAAGATTACCAACGGAACGTTCGGTTTGATGGGGTTGGTAGCGGTATTTGGTATTGCTTACCGTTACGCGCAAGAATTGAAGGTTGATGGTGTATCAGCAGGTATCATTGCCTTGTCTGGTTACGTCATCTCAACGCCAACAATTATGGCCAAGGCTGGGGAAGGTTTCCCATTGACTTATATGGGAGCTGCAGGATTGTTTGCCTCAATCTTGATTGCCTTGGTTTCAACGGTCATCTTTGCTTGGTTTATGAAGAAGGATATTCGCATTAAGATGCCTGACGGTGTGCCACCGGCTGTTGCAAACTCATTTGCAGCCTTGATTCCGGGAGCGGTTATCGTCTTGCTTTGGGGGGCTATCTACGCCGGTTTGGCAGCTACGCCAATGGCATCAATCCACGGTATCCTGCAATTGGTATTGGGTGGTCCATTGTCAGCCTTTGGTGGTTCATTGGCCGGCGCGATTGTCGTTTCAATCGTGACGTCATTGTTCTGGTTCATCGGTGTGCACGGTGGTAACGTTACCGGTGCTATCATGTCACCAATCTGGCTAGGATTGATGGCTGAAAATGCTAAGGTATACTCACAAAACGCTGATGCAACGATGCCACACATTGTAACGCAACCATTTATGGATTTGTTCGTTTACCTTGGTGGTGGTGGGGCAACAATTGGTTTGGTTGCTGCCATGATTTTGACGGCTAAGAGTAAGGAATTCAAGACGTTGGCTAAGTTGATCACGCCACCTGGTTTGTTCAACATTAACGAGCCAACGATGTTCGGAACACCAGTTGTCTTGAACGTTTACTTGTTGATTCCATTTATTTTTGTACCAGTTATCAATGCCATCATCGCATATGTTACGATGGCAACAGGGATTGTTCACGCAACGGTTGGTGTCGTGATTCCTTGGACGATGCCACCAATCATTTCTGGATTCTTGGCGACTGGTTCACACATCTCAGGTGCGGTTTTGCAAATTGTTTTGTTCGTACTTGATACGTTGCTATACATCCCATTCTTCAAGTTGGTTGACCGTCAACGTCAAGTACTTGAAGGGCAACAAGTTGCAGACGAAACGCCAGAAGAAGTGGCGTTTCAAGAGAAGGTAACGGAGGCCTAATCAATGGGGGAATTAGGTATTTCAGTGTATCCATCACGTGCCAGCGTGGCGGATAACATTGCATACATCGAAAAGGCGGCCAGCTACGGCTACACCCGCATTTTCACATCATTGTTAGAGTTGACGCCAGATATGACGGATTTGTTGGATCAATACAAGCAAGTCATTATGCGCGGAAACGAATTGGGGATGAAGACGATTTTGGATATCAATCCGGAATTGTTTGAACAACTCGGAACAAGCTACACAGATTTGCGCCTATTCTCAGAAATGGGTGCTTGGGGACTTCGTTTGGATTTGGGTTTCACGGGTGCTGAAGAAGCGCAGATGACGCATAATCCGTATGGGTTGAAGATTGAGTTGAACATGTCACGTGGTCAACACTATATCGATTTGATTATGGATTTTGGCGTTAACCGTGATAACTTGATTGGCTCACACAATTTCTACCCACAACGTTTTACGGGATTGGGACGTGACTACTTTGCAGAAACGTCAATGCAATACCGTCGCTACGGGTTGCGCACAGCGGCGTTTGTAAACGCGCCAAGTGGCTCATTTGGTCCATGGCCAGTGAGCGATGGGTTGGTCTCAATGGAAGATCACCGTAACTTGCCAATCGCAACACAAGTGCAAGAATTGCGCTTTAATGGATTGGTGGATGACGTATTGATTGCGGATGCATTTGCTGATGATACTGATTTGCAAGCAGCAGCTGAGGCGTTCAATCGCACGATGGTTGGGCTACGTGTTGTGGAGGAACCTTTGGTATCTAAGGTTTCAAAGCAAGTGTTGTATGACCAACCACAAATGTATCGTGGTGATCGTTCTGACTATGTACTACGCTCAACGCAAACGCGTGTGAAGTACAAGGCTGAAGATTTTCCAGCGTTCAACACAGTTGATGTCACGCGTGGGGATGTTATTATCGACAACAACGACTATGGACAATACAAGGGTGAGTTGCAGATTGCGCTACGCGATTTGCCAAACGACGGCCGCATCAATGTGGTTGGTCACATCCACCCCGAGGACATGGCATTGTTATCATTGATTCAACCATGGCACGGTTTCACATTGGAACCAGCTGAAAAGTTGTAATAGATAGGAAGACAGTACTGATTTGGTGCTGTCTTTTTTAGTTGGTGGTGTAGGGCTACTAACTTCCAGTTCAAAGGTGATTCTCATTATTTTAGAAGAATTCGTGATGCTTTCCACAAAAAGGTGCGGTAGTACTGTAATCGTGTTATTATAATTAGATTAGAAACTAGAAAGTGGGAGTCGGCACAAATGCTAGCAACTTTAATTAAGTCCCGTGACGTATTGACGACGGTCAGCGAAAATGCGACGTTGCAAGATGCCTTGGACATCTTTAATAACTCAAATTTCCGTGCAATTCCAATCTTGGATGAGAGTGGTCAATTGTTCCGTGGTGCGATCTATAAGATGCACATCTACCGACACCAAGTTGATGGCGGAGATATGAATCTGCCGGTGACAACTTACATGCGTAACATGACGAAGTTCGTTGGGGTTGAAGCAACGTTCTTCGAGATGTTCTTTACGCTTCGTGATTTGCCATTCATCTCTGTTTTGGATAAGGATAATCATTTCATGGGAATTATGACGCACAGTCGTATGATGAAGTTGATGTCTGATTCATGGCAAACAGACGATGGACGCTACACATTGACGCTTGTGACGGATGGTGAACGCGGTAGCTTGGAAAAGGCTGCCAAGATTATTACGCGTTATACGCAAATTTCATCATCAATGACGTTGAATCCTGATAACAACCCACGTACGGTGCGTATTTTGTTTACGTTGCCTGACTCAGTTAATGAAGGAACGTTGTCAAAGATTATCAAGGTGCTGTCACGCAAGGGGTTCCACTTGGAGTCGTTGGAAGACTTATCAAAATCAAATTATATGTAAAACAAAAAACCAGCCAATCGTGGCTGGTTTTTTGTTTTAGACTGGTTAAATTAGTTGAAAGTAATTAGTTCGTGAGGAGCCATGAAGCGACTCTTCATCAAGATTTCAGCCAATTCCTCGGGTGACTCTGGCTCATCTTTATCAAGCCAGTGACGTACGATATTTAAAATGCTGTTGAGGGCAATTTCTTTGGTGTAATCGATGGGGAGTTCACTTGAAAAGCGACCATGATTTTGGGTTAGCTGACGAGTAAATAGGTGATCAACCAATTCTTTGATGCGGTTGAAGAATTGGGGATGCCCATTTGGTGATAATAAGGCACGCATTGTATCACGCTCTTGATTAACATATCCAAGTGCCTGGTTGAATACTTTGTAAGGCGCACCGGAGAAGTCTTCCGGCGTGTGATTAGACAACGGTTCAGCTAGGTTAGCTGTTAAGGCTGCGGCGATATTATCAATCAGTTCATCTTCAATTTTAGTTAGCAGTTCAAACTTATCGGTGTAGTGGACGTAGAAGGTACCACGACTCACGCCAGCTTCACGCGTGATGTCTGAAACAGTTAAACTATTAAAGCCTTTTTCATTAATCAAATGAATGAAAGCTTCTTTAATGAGTTGCTGTGTTTGTGCATTTCGTTCTGCCTGTTTCATGTTCCCCTCCATTTATTGAACACACTGTTCAAAACTGTGTATTGTACTCACCTTTTATAAGACTTAATATAATACAAGTAAATTAATTATTCAACAGGTTGTTCAATAAAGCAGACTGAGAATGTCGGAGGGCTTAGACCTCCGATGTGACCAAGTCGCCCTTATCAGGTGCGTCTTTGGTCTTACGCCTGACTGAAGTCAGGGGTTTTAGACCAACAGCTGCTGTGATAAAAGGAATTAAAACCAAAAAGGGAGGTAGCCACTGTGTTTAAAGCAGAATGGGAATATTTGAAGAAGCACAAGTTCTTCATGTTGGTTATCGTCGTATTGTTCTTCGTACCATCGATATACGCGGTAACCTTTTTGAGCTCATTATGGGATCCGTATGGTCAGGTGAAGAACTTACCAGTAGCCATTATTAATAAGGATAAGTCAGTCACTTATGAAGGGCAGAAACTTGCAGTCGGCGATGACCTTGAAAAGGAGCTACGCAAGTCGAAGGACATGGATTTCCATTTTCCTTCAGAAAAAGAAGCTAAGGCCGGCTTGAAGGATGGCAAGTACTACACAGTCATCACGATTCCAAGCGATTTTTCTAAGGACGCAACGACGCTCTTGGATAAAGATCCAAAGCAAATGAAGCTTGATTATGAGACGAGTTCAGGTCACAGTTTCATCGCCGGTAAGTTGTCAGAATCAGGCGCTAAGGAAATCAGCCAACAAATTTCAAAGCAAGTCACGAAGACTTATGCCAAGACGATTTTTGCTGAGATGAAGAAAGTTGGCAAGGGGATGAACACAGCGGCAGATGCTAACAAGCAATTGGCTGATGGAACAACCCAAATCAAGTCAGGTTCTGATCAATTGACGAGTGGGTTGCAGACGTTATCTGCAAGTACGTTGCAATTTAACGACGGTGCCCAAACGTTGACGCAAGGCTTGTCACAATACGTTGACGGGGTGGCGCAAGCTGATGCGGGTAGCCAACAATTGACGGCAGGACTAGGTCAATTGAACGGCCAAGTGCCAGCGTTGGTAAGTGGTGTTGGACAATTATCAAATGGAAGTAATCAGGTAACGGCCGGATTAGGTCAATTGAATAGCCAAGTGCCAGCGTTAGCTAGTGGCGTTAACCAACTAGCTACCGGTAGTGAGCAACTCACAAATGGTGTCGATCAGTTGAATCAACAACTGAAGAATCAAGATTTTGCTGGTAAGATTACAACATTGCAAACGCAAGTGGCAACACTACAAGATATTGCTAAAGATATGCCGTCACAAGCGCAACTCCAATCACAGTTGCAGACTGTTCAAACGCACTTGGACAATTTGAACAAGGCAAGCGAAAAAGATGCCGCAGCAATGCCAGCGAATGTCGATAAGGCATTTGCTGATGCTGGTGTGCAGGTAACGCCGGAGCAAAAGGCGAAGATTGCAGCATCTTTGGCTACAGACGTTAATAACAGTGAAACTTCTAAGCAAATCGATCCAATTGTTAAGGATATTGCGGCCCTTTCAGCACAAATTAATACGTTTAATAATGCGCACGGAGATCAAATCATGCAGTTAGGTGAGGCAGCTAAAAATACTGATTTGAATGAGGTTAACACGCAACTTGAGCAAATGAAGGCTCTCCCAACGGCAATTGATACTGTAGATGAAAATATGCATAAGTTGTCAGATGGGTTGAATACGTTGAACGGCAATACTGGCGCACTATCAAATGGTGTTAGCGCTTTGACGAACGGCTCAACACAAGTGAGTGATGGTCTAAACACGTTGAACAGTAAGACCGGTGCCTTATCAAGCGGTACGAGCCAATTGTTGGCCGGTTCAAGTCAATTAACGACTGGTTTGGATACGCTAAACAGCAAGCGTGGCGAGTTGAATAGTGGTGCTGGTCAATTGGCTGATGGCGCTCGCAAACTTAATGGCGGTGCTAACCAATTGACGGCTGGGGCTGAACAATTGAGTCCAGCTTTGGCCAAGGTACAAGCTGGTAACCAAACGTTGGCTGATAAGATGGGTTCTGCAGCTAAGCAAGTTAACGATACAAAGGCAACTAACAAGACGTTCAAGCAAATTGCTGCACCGGCAACAGCTAAGCAAACCGAAAAGGACCACGTTGCTAATAACGGAACTGGTATGGTGCCATACATGTTCTCAGTTGCGATGTTCGTCGGTATGATGGCATTGAACTTGATGCTTGATATGATTTCACCACGCACGAAGATTAGTTCTTTGGCTGCCTGGATGGGATCAAAGATGGTGATGTTGTTCGGTATCGCCGTTATGGCAGCGACTGTTTTGTATGGTTTGAGTATTAGTATTTTGGGACTAGACCCAATTCATCCATTACAAACGTATGGCTTTATGATATTGATTTCATTGATGGACGCTGCGCTAGTAACGGCTATCTACATGTGGTTCGATAAGGCTGGTGCGTTTGCTGCCATGGTGCTATTGGTCTTCCAATTGAGTGGATCAGCAGGAACATACCCAATTCAATTGTCTAATGCCTTCTTTGAGTGGTTGCACCCATACTTGCCAATGACTTATACGGTCGATGGTTTGCGTGAGACAATCATGATTGGTGGATCAGCAATGCCACAAGTTGAGGTACTGTTTAGTGTCTTCGTTGTGTCTGTCATTGCAATGGTGATTTACTATGTCAGTCACCGTCGCCACTACAGCATGATGCAAGATATTGCTGAAGCATAAACCGAGATATAAAAAATCTTACGAATTAAATACTTTGAGAAACGCCCGCTCGGCTAGGTTGCTGAGCGGGCGTTTTTGCGTGTTCAAATTTTTTTCAAAAACTTTGCTCAAAAAATAACAAATTCGGCAACTGTCCGAGCGGAAGTGTGAAAAAACAACATATTTTCTCAGATATGGATTTCATATCTCTAGCATATGATTAAAAGACAATCTCTGAAACGAACAGTTTTGCAGGGAAAAGAAAGAGGGACCATGATTATGCTGAAACCACATGTACTGAACGAAAGCTTACAAGCTGCATACTTGTTCAATACTGGTCAGTCATATCGCGCAGATAAATTTTTGGGTGTAACACGCAACGGACAGGAATTAACTTTCCGTGTTTGGGCGCCGCACGCCGAAGAAATTCACTTAGTGTCGGCACACTGTGATTGGGCGATTCACGACGACTTTGCTATGACCCCGTTAGAGGAGACGGGTGTTTGGGAAGTTACGACTGACGTATTGGACGAGGGTGATTATTACAAATACGCCATTAAGACACGTGATGGTGAAGTGCTGTTACGCACGGATCCATTCGCGCATGAATACGAAAAGAAGCCGGGTATTGCGGCGATTGTAAACACGGATTCGTACAAGTGGCATGATGGCTTATATCGTGGTCGCCAAGGTCGACGCGACAAGTTGAACCAACCGGTCAATATCTACGAAATGCACATGACATCATGGCGTCGTCACATGGATGGGTCATACATGTCATATCGAGAACTGGCAGATCAATTGATTCCGTACGTTAAGGAAATGGGCTACACCCACATTGAAATGTTGCCAATCACAGAGCATTTGTTGGATATGTCATGGGGCTACCAAACATACGGATTCTTCGCAGCGACATCACGAATGGGACGCTTGCAAGATTTGCAATATTTTGTGGATGAAGCACACAAAGCCAACATCGGTGTGATTTTGGACTTTGTGCCAGGTCATTTCATCAAGAATTACGATGCACTCTACCAGTTTGACGGTACGCCAACGTTTGAATCTGGTGACCGTACGATTGCTGAGAATGTGCGTTGGGGCACTTGGAACTTTGACTTGGGAAAGTCACAAGTACAAAGTTTCTTAATCTCAGCCGCATTGTTCTGGCTAGAGGATGTGCATTTTGACGGGCTACGTGTGGATGGTGTGTCAAATATCATCTACATCAACCAAGATGCAGGTAAGGAAGACTGGCGCAACGAAGATGGCACAGCTTATGACTATGCAGGAATTGCGTTCTTGCAAAAGTTGAATGCGATTATTCATGACCGCGTGCCAGCAGCGTTGATGTTCGCTGAAGAAGCGACTGCCTACCCTGGGGTGACGTCACCTGAGGGATTGGGATTTGACTTCAAGTGGAACATGGGCTGGATGCATGACACGCTTGATTTCTTCGAACTGGATTACCTTTACCGACCAGGTGCATTTAACAACTTAACGTTTAGCTTCATGTACACATTTGATGAGCAATTTACGTTGCCACTCTCACACGATGAAGTTGTTCACGGTAAGAAGAGTTTGATGCACAAGATGTTCGGTGATCGTTATAACCAATTCGCGAACCTACGCACAATGATGGTTTGGATGATGATGCATCCAGGTAAGAAGTTGCGCTTTATGGGGAGTGAATGGGGTCAATTCTTGGAATGGCGCGATGAAGAACCATTGGAATGGCGCGACCTTGAAGACGGCCTAAACCGTAGCATGCAACACTTCACAGCTGAGCTTAACAAGTTATACCGTGACCAGCATGCTTTGTGGGAACAAGATTTTGTGCCTGAAGGGGTTGATTTCTCACAAACCGACGAAGGTTATCGTGGCACAATGGCGTTTATGCGTCGCGGTAAGAAAGCTAGCGATACGCTCATTATGGCGATGAATACGTTGCCGGTACAAAAGAATGATTACCGCGTTATCGTGCCTAAGGCTGGTAAGTACGAGGTGCTCCTAAACACGGAAAACAGTGACTTCGGTGGTACATGGA
>Peterbilt_p2__coassemble_403_pt1 | contig 33840 bp, 36 predicted proteins | sample Peterbilt_p2__metabat2_low_PE_035 | metagenome-assembled genome bin Peterbilt_p2
ATATAAGGCTAAGGTGCTAAGCATCTTACCAACTTTTGAAATCGACATCGGATAATCTGGTGCCGATTTTTATTTTGCATACGAAAGGAAGTAAACATGGAACGACTAAACAAGTTGAATGAAGAGTTGGCGGAAAAGAAGTCAATTCTGAACTCAAAGATTGAAGAAGTCCGTGCTGGTGCAGAAGATGACGCTACTGACGTAGCCGATGTTCAAGCCGGTATGGAAGAAGTAAAGCAACTCAAGGGAGAAGTCGAAACGTTGACAAGTCAAATTGAGACTCTCAATGAGGCGTTGGATTTGGAGCCTGAATCCGAACCAGAAGTACCAGCAGAGGACGCTAAGGATCCAGCAAAAGATACTAATACGGAAGATAAGCGTGATGGGGAAGATATTGAAAACCCAGACGAAGAGATTAACTCAGCAGAAGAAACACGTTCAGGAAAGGAACTAACAAACATGGAAGCAGTAATTGGAAAGCAAAACTCAGCATTCGAAGACTTTTTGAAGACAGGTGAAGTACGTGATGGAATGACAACGGTAGATGGTGCCGTTGTTATCCCGAAGGAGATTTTGGACATTCAAACAGTTCCGAATGACCCAACGCAATTGGCATCATACGTTAACCGTGTTGCTGTTACGTCAGGTGTCGGATCATTGCCAGTATTGGCTAAGAACACTGCACGCTTGGCATCAACTGCTGAATTGGCAGAGAACCCAGAATTGGCAAAGTTGTCATTGACGGGAGTTGACTACAAGGCATTGACTTACCGTGGTGTATTGCCAGTATCAATGGAAATGTTGCAAGATGCACCTGAAATTGAATCAATTGTTTCAGCTTATGTATCAGAGGCAAAGGCTCTGACAGAGCAATATAAGATTGGTGAAGTATTGCAAAAGGCTACGGCGGTTGCAGTATCAGACGTTGATGGAATCAAGGATGCATTCAACAAGGGGTTGTCAAACTACAACCGTATGTTCGTTGTATCTGAGTCATTCTTTGCGGAAATCGATAAGCTAAAGGATTCTAATGGACGCTACTTGTTGCAAGACTCAATCACGTCACCATCAGGTAAGCAATTGTTTGGCGCACCCGTAGTTGTCGTTGCCGATGACGTATTGGGTAAGGCTGGCGAAGCACATGCCTTTGTTGGTGACGTTAAGGCGTTCGCTTTGGAGGCTATGCGTTCAGACATCGCTGTTGAGTGGCAAGATGACGACATCTTCGGTAAGAAGTTGGCTGTTGCATTGCGTGCTGACTGGCAAGTTGCTGATGCACAAGCTGGTAAGTTCTTGACGTTTGCACAACCAGCTCCAGCTTCAAAGTAATTTAACGAAAGGAGCCTCACTATGGCAGAACTTATAACAGCCTCTGAGTTGGCTGATGAATTACACATTGACCAAACACCTGAAGAGCTGGCTACGTTAGGCACGTTGATTCAAGATGCCAGTGCAATTGTTCGTGGCTCAATCAGTCCAGACCTAACGGAAGCAGATGCCCTAACGAAGGCTCCTGAGCAATTTAATCGTCTGGTTGGTAGTGTTGCGACATCTCTGTACTACGACAGGGCGCTCACGAATGGATTTTCTCACGGTCAAATGATTATCTTGCAACAACTGAATGGAATCGTTAAAGGAGGTGCTTAAATGGCAACGTTTAAACCCTCAGATTTCAATCGTAAGGCAGATTTCGGCACTGTGGAATCCAAGCAGAACCCTAACAACGGTAGCATCAAGAAGACCTTCGTAAAACAGTTCAGCCTATGGTACGCACCTAAGACCCGCACACTTAACCAACAGTATCAAATCCAAGGTACTGCTCTGGATAACACAAAGGTCATTGTGGTGCGTCATAACAAGTCTGTTGAAGGTATCAAGGTTGCTCAGATTGATAGTGTGATGTATGACGTTGTTCAGTACAGCCCAGATGAAAGTAACTCTGTAATCACGTATGACTTCGTAACATTGAAGCGGAGGGCATAGGTATGGATGAACAATCATTAGAGGACATCTTGAACGCCTTTGTAGAAGAAGCTGAGGCGGTATCAACAGCCATGAGTGTTGAGGATAAAGCTAAGGTAACTAAAGCAGGCGCTGATGTGTTTGCTAAGGAAGTTGAAGCAGAGTACAAGGCTAATCACTACCGCCATCGTGTGACTGGAGAGGACCCGCACTTAGCTGATTCAGTTATCGTACAGAACAGTAACGTAGATGGCATGAAGAATGGTAATTCAACGGTTGGATTCTCAAAGGACAAGGCTTATATTGCCAACTTCATTGAGAACGGTACGAAGCGTCCTATGTACACAAGCAAAGGTCGTAAATACAAGCGTGGCGGACAGGTTGCTATCAACGGCGATCACACCATCGAAAACTTACGTAACAACCCAGAAGTTATGTCTAAAGTTGTTGAAGCTCAGGCTGAAGCATACAAGAAAATTATCGACAAGAGGAATAAACAATGACACCACTTGAACAAGTAAATAATATAGTCCATTCGTTATTCCCAAGTTGGCAAGTGTACTACTATGCGATTCCTGAAGAAGTTATCGACGATAAGTCTGTGACACAAGTTTTGATTACGGAGTCTAATTCAGATGTAACCACATACGGCGGAGACACATTTAACGAGATGTCATTAGGTTATCGTTTGCAAATATTTTACGGACTGGACGAGGAGAACCTATTAGGCATTGAAATTAAACTGTACAAGGCTCTGGAAGCTGAACGCTGGCGTATCACGGACAGCCAGCCACGGTATTTAGACATCAGCCAAACGGATGGACAACAAATCATCAAGAATATTGATATTAACAAAACACTAACGCTTGACGAGATTAACCAATAGGTTGACCTCGTTTTTTATTTGAAAGGAAATGATTAACTATGGCTATTGCAGGTTTGAAGCTAATTACATTGGCACTGCGTGACAAGAACGGCGCACTATTAACTGGTGACGCTGGTTTGTCAGAATCAGGTATTTTCGAAGTAACGACAGCAATGTTGGGTGCTAAGTCAGCTAACATCACTAACATTTCAGCTAACGGTACAGCCATCTATGGTAACAACACGAAGGTTGACCAAACGCAAACGAAGGGCGAGCCTTCAGTTGCGTTGGACTTTAACGACTTGCCATTTGACGTTAAGCAAAAGCTGTTGGGTCGTGTGTCAGACGGCAAGGGTGGTTACTTGCAAGAAACACGTCCTCGTGTCGCTATGACGATCGAGACGCAAACGATTGATCGAAAGAACTCAATTTACTTTGGCTTTGCTAATGGTGAAGTGCAAGAAACGGCCGCTAACGTTCAAACTGATACGAACAACGAAGTACGTGTTGACGACGCTTTGACGTTCACATCATTCGGTGTTGAAGAATGGAATAACGAAGCCATGAAGGTATACTTCTCAGGTGACGCTAAGTTCGACAAGACGGCTATGCAAGCGGATGTCTTTGGTGTGTCAACGCCAGCGCCTGCTGGAAACTAAAACGGATTCGAGCAACGGCTGACGCTATGAGACAGTCCAAATGGGGTGAGAAGCCCAATTAACGGGAGTTCACTTAATAATCAGTGGGCTCCTTTTTTTGTAAACGAAAGGGTGAGATAGATGAAGATTTCATATAAAGAATTGCGCAAGACTCCGTTTGAAGTTAAGGCAAGCTTGAAGAACCTTAAAAAGACGTATGCCATCCAATTGAAGTTGGCTAAGCTAGAAGATGCAATGAGTGAAGATGCGCCAATCGAGGCGATGGAGTTCGTTCTAAATGGGCTAGATTCACTTACTGAATATATTGTAGAAATGTTGAAGTTGAAACCTGCTGAAATTGAGAAGCTTGAAAATCTATCGCAAGATGAAGTAATGACTATTGCACAACGTTTGAACATGCGTCTCATGGGAATGTCAGAGAAGGAAATTGAAGAGGATTTGAAGTCATCTGATGATGAAGCTGAAGAGGGTTTAGAGTAGCCCCATCCCAACGTATCATGACGTACACCAACCATCTGGCTGACCTAAGAATGTTTGAGAAAGATACGATGCAGAACTTGCACTGGTCTTTAGATGATATAGAAGAAGCTGATTATGCTGAGTTGATGGAAATCATGAACACGACTGATGCAGATAAGATTCAAGACCCTATGGCTATGATGAATCTTTATCAATCACTTGATTAGAAAGGAGGAAATATGGCAAAAGAAAAAGTAGCTGGCTTAATGTCCATGGAGATTGGGCTTGATACAGCCAAGGCCACAGAATCTCTTAACCAACTGAAATCAGCTGTTAAGGACTCAACAAATGAGTGGAAGCAAATGGAGTCCCAGCTGAAACAATCTGGTGATACCGTTGGTGCCAGTGAGGCTAAGTATAAAGGGTTAACTCAGTCCGTTGAGAAGCAACAAGACGTGTTGGCCAAGCTCAAGCAAGAGCAATCCGAGGTCAATCGGTCTACGGAAGCTGGAGAGCAGACCTATCAGAAGTATGCTTCACAGATAACCACCGCAGAGCGTCAATTAGCTTCGATGACAGCTCAGCAAGCCAAAGCTAAGACGGCTTATGAGCTTCAATCGGACGGAATCACAGAGCTTAACCGCAAGATTAAGGAAAACGATGAGCTAACAAAGCTCCAAACAGACCGCTTAGATGCCGAGGGAAAGAAAACTGAATCGGTTGCTAAAGCCAAAGAGGGGCTAAGAACCAAGATCTCCTTGATGAACGAGCTGTACGAGAAGCAAGCCAGCCGACTTAAGCAACTTGAATTAGCTGAAGGTGACAATACCGATGCAATTGCCAAGCAGAGGCTTGCCTTAGAACGTACGCACACGGCTATTGCTCAAGCAGATTCCAACATGAAGGGTCTATCAAAGACTTCTGAGAAGGCGTCTAGCACGTTTTCTGAAGTTTTCAAAGGAACAGCCCTAGCACAAGGTGCAATTCAGGCATTTAACAGCGTGAGGACGTCCATAGAGGGCGCTATCGAGGCTGGAGCGGAGTATAACAAAGAACAAGACACGATGAAGACCGTCTGGCACGCTTTGACGACAGAAGCGCCCAAAGATGGTAAGGAATTGGTTGGCTTTATCAACGATATGGCCAACTCATCTATCTATTCAGCTGATTCAATCAATGAGATGGCACAGTCCTTCTACCACGTTGATTCTAACGCTCAAAAGACGAAGGAATGGACCCAAGACTTCATCAATCTGGGCTCAACAATGCACTTATCCAACGCAGAAATTGCGGAATCTGGTAAGACCTTTGCCAAGATTGTCGCTGGGGGTAAGGTTGGTGCTGAAGACCTTAATATGATGATTGACCGCTTCCCTATGTTTGGTGAGGCTGTTCAAAAGGCATCTGGAAAATCGATGCAAGAACTTCGTCAGATGTCCGCACAGGGTAAGTTGACCTCAGATGTCTTCGTTAAGGCCATGGACGAGCTTGGCGCTAAGTATAAGGACGGTCAAGCTGAGGCTATGACATCGTTCCAAGGTATGACGATGTACCTTGGTAAGCGTAGAGCACAACTGTTTGGAGAAATTGAGCAATCATCATTCAATATGTCGAAGAAGATGAAGTCTGATTTATTGGACATCACTTCCGATAAGTCGATGGAGAAATACGCTCAAGCAATTTCAAAGGCAATGGGCAAAGTCATGGCTGTTGTCGAGAAGATGGTTGAATATATCCGAGCTCACAAGAAGGACATCATGGAGATGTTCTCTAACGTTGCCAATATTACAGGCATCCTGGGCGGGGCTATCTGGAATACCATCAAGGGCACGATTCTTGGTGTTGCTAAGGCCATAGGTTCGATAGGTGGCAATGCTAAGAAATCACATGACCCACTTAAAACGGTAAACGGTGATCTGGAAGCCATATTGAGGCATAAGGGTGCTATCAAGGCACTTGGGGCAACGATTGCCACAGCCTTTATGGCTAAGAAAATGATTGATTTCGGTAAGGGTGTTCATTCCACCATATCTGACATCAACGGTATGCGTCAGGCGCTTGTAAGATTAGCCACGTCTGAGAAAGTTGCAACAGGTGCTCAAAAAGCCCTAACAATGGCGCAAAAAGCATTCAACTTTGTTGTTAAGAATAGTCCTATTGGACGTGTCGTGTTGATTATAACCGCCTTAATTGGTGCGTTTTATGAATTGTACAAGCACAGTAAAAAGTTCCGAGCGTTCGTTGATGGGTTGGTTCAATCAGCTAAAGTTCTGTTCAAAGGTCTGACTAAGTGGTTTGGTGATGCGTTCAAATGGATAACAAAGTTTTCAGGAAACTTCACCAAGAACTTCTCAAAGGGCTGGCATTCGTTCACGGATGGAATTGGCAGAGCATGGAACATAACGTGGTCATACATTGGGAACGTGTTGGTAAGTTATATCAATATGTACAAGCGTATTATTAGGACGTTCATTGATTTCTTCACTGGAAACTGGGGAAATCTTGGTAAGGATGTTCGTAACATATGGAACTCGTTGTGGGGCTACCTTGAGGCAGTCTTTGGCAAGAGGGTTGGTTCAATCAAGTCAGGAATTGAGAACTTCGGTAGTTCAATCTGGAACTTGTTTAGTCGTATCAAGGACAAGGTTACGAGTTTCTGGTCTGATATGTGGAACGGCTTAAAGAACTTTGCTCGCGATGGTATCAACTCAGTTATCGGCGTTATTAACGGCGGTATTGGCGGAATCAACACGGTCATTCATACGTTTGGTGGCAAGAAAAATGCTATCGGCACTATTCCTAAGTTTGCCAACGGTACTAAGGGTGCTCCAAAGGGGTTGGCCATCGTCAACGATGCACCCGGAGAACACTATAAAGAAGCAATTATCGACAACTCTGGTAAGGCTACGGTTCTTGAAGGACGTAATCGATTGGTTGAGTTCAGTGGTGGTGAAACGGTTATTCCGGCACATGCATTGCCACACTTCGCTAACGGTACCGACAACTGGCTTGATACAGCGGTGGGGTGGATTAAGGATAAGTGGGACAAGCTAACGGAATTTATCAGCCACCCTATCAAGGCACTTGGCAATATCATGAACAAGGCAGTGTCTGGTGTCACGGGAAGTTCATTGGTGACTAACATTGCACCAGCTATGTCTAACGGGTTGGTTCAAGGTATTGCAGAGCCAATTGTCAACATGTTCAAGTCTTTGAAGAAAAAGCACGATGACGAGGGAACGTCTGCTCCAGCTGGGTCTGGTGTACAGCGTTGGAAGGACTTAGTTATTAAGGCGCTTGATAAGAACGGTTTGTCAACGTCAGAGAGCATGGTCCAAAAGGTGCTACGTCAGATTCAAACTGAATCAGGTGGTAATGAGAAGGCTGTCCAAGGTGGTTACACAGATATCAATACGATTACTGGTGACCTTGCTAAGGGACTTATGCAGACTATCTCAGCAACCTTCAATGCCTATGCCTTCCCAGGACACAAGAATATCTTCAATGGTTACGATAACTTGTTGGCTGCGTTGGCATACGCTAAGAACCGGTACGGGTCAAACCTAGCGGGACTTGGTGAGGGTCACGGTTATGCTCAAGGTGGCATTGTCTCTCAACATGGTTTCTATGAAGTCGCAGAGCAAAACATGCCTGAAATCATCATCCCGCTGGATCCAGCCAAGAAGATTCGTGCCAACGAGTTACTTGCACAAGCTAACCAACGTATCAACGGTACACAGGCCCAACAGGTTGTTGTTCAATCAGATACATCCCAGTTGGAGCATAAGTTTGATAACGTGATTACTTTACTGTCATTGATGCTAGGTGTTAACCAAGACCAATTGAAGACTATGCAGTCTCAAGGTGGTATCAACCTACCTAACCTTATGAATCAGATGGGTATGACACAATCAACTCATAATTATCAATCAATTTAATCGAAAGGAAATCCGTTATGCAATTATTCGTGCAGCCCTATGGTGGCAAAGAATTTGACTTGACGGCTAGGTTGCCCAGCGTGGTCTTCCTAGACATGAAGGTCTCAGCACCACAGCTAACAGGTGACTGGCTTACCATAGCCGGATCAGATGGGCAAAGGTTACAGAAGGCCACTTATGGCGCCAATCAAGTCACCGTGTCATTGTTTATTAAGGGACGCAATATGGCTGATTTCAGGTTGCTGAAGGCTGAGTTACAACGTGTCTTCTACCAGCGTGGTTTGATACGTCTCAGGAGCTCTCAGGAGCCATATAAGGCGTTTTGGGTCATGGCTAACCCAACAGACATCACACCGATTCAAGCGTCATCACAAGGAACCGTGGATCTTGTGTTCACTAATCCAAATGGTATGGCACAGAGTTACGTTAGGTCTGATGAATTACCTGATAACTTAGGTAAGTTGGGCTTCGGTATGAACCTACCAACAACACCATTGAGCTATGTTGGGACCAGCAATCAATTCAACATTTACAACCCTTCAGATGTCACCATTGACCCCTATGTACAGCATCATGATTTGAAGATTACTGTTAAGGGTTCAGGTGCTTTCACGTTGACCAATAGGACCAACGGAACATCTATCAAGCTTAACAAGGCTATGAATGGTGGTGATACGTTTGTATTGAACGGTGTAACTCCTACGTTGAATGGGTCAACAGACGTTGATACAGACTTCGGTCATATTGAGTTGGAGCGTGGAGATAACGACATTGTGGTTAGTGGACTAAGCAATATCAACGTTACCTTCAGCTTCCCATTCTTGTACTTCTAAATGGCATACAGCAAAGATAAGGTTGTTATCCAATCAAGAGATGGTAAGTCCACACAAGCGCTATCCTCATTGGATTTCAGCACATTTCAAGTTACCATTACCAAGAACGAAGCTTACCAACTTGATTTTCAAGCGTATGACGATGGTTCACTTGGGTTTGCACTGTTACAAGTGGAGAATCTTGTCCAGTACGATGGTCAAACCCATGTGATTAAACAGGTCACTGATGATAATACAGGTGGTGTTCATCGGGTAACGGTCGTAGCAACGCACATCTTTTATCAGCTCAACAATCGGTTCCAATATAGCGTCAAAACTGGTGATAATTCACTCAGTCTGACAGATGCTTTATCGTTTCTGTTCAGTGGTATCGGTGACGGTTACTCCTATCAGATTCACGGTAGTTTCAGCCACAAGACGCTAACAGACTTTGGTAACACCTCAGTGATTGAAGGACTATCAACTCTCAAGAGCGCCTTTGGAGTGTATGCTATCGTGCCTGATAACAAGGTGATTCACTTATACGACAAAGATTCATATGTGAAAGCCACTCATAAGGTGTTCAGGTATCGCAATGACACATCAGCTGTTCAGTTACAGTATGATGCAACATCTATCGTCAACACTGTCCAAGCTGTCTCAACCTCAGAAACCCCAGCATTCAGCCCGTTTATCGTAAAGAACGATGATTCAGTTGCTAAGTGGGGTGTAAAGGAAGGCGCTAGGGTGGAATCAGACTCAATTACTTCAGTTGACGCTATGAAGAACCTGGCATCACAATCGTTTGTTCTGGAGCCCAGCTTGGCTATGACAGTTACCAGCGCTGGCAATGAAGACGTTGCGCTAGGTGAGACGTGGACAGTTCAGATGTTAGAGAACGGTTTCCAGACGTCTGTTGAAGTGGTCTCTATCGTGCGTGCGCCGTTTGCTACCACGGCTGTTCAAGTCACATTGAACAATACCCGTAAGAATTATTTGGACGCTCAAAAGGCCCAATCAAGTGCCATAGAGACGGCAAAGAAAACAAATACAACAGGTAACATGTGGGTTATCGGAAAGGTGGAATCATGACATTGAATGGAATCGACATAAGCAATTGGCAGACTGGCATTAACCTAAGTGCCGTCCCAGCTGATTTCGTCATTGTAAAGGCCACTGAAGGAACCACCTATGTGTCACCTGAAGCTGATACACAATACCAGGGTGCAAAGTCAGCCGGAAAATTGCTAGGTGTTTATCACTTTGCAACAGGCGTTGGCGCTGAGGAAGAAGCCAAGTATTTCCTTAGTAACATTCAGGGGTATCTTGGAGAGGCCATCCTAGTATTGGACTGGGAGGCTGGCGTGGTATCACAGGGTGTTGGGTACGCTAAGACCTTCCTGGACTATGTGTATAATCAGACTGGTATCAGGCCGTTGATTTACATGAGCAAGTCAGTAACCAATGCGTATGATTGGAGCTCTGTATCAGCAAACTATGGCCTTTGGGTGGCCCAATATGCTGATGATTCATCAACAGGCTATCAAGATGATCCTTGGACAGATTCAACGGGCTACGGATCATGGAGTGGTCCAGCGATGTTCCAGTACACCAGTCATGGTCAATTGGACGGTTACGATGGTAACCTAGACTTAGACAAGTTCTATGGTGACAAGACAGCTTGGCAGGCGTTTGCTAAGTCCGATAAAACACCTGAGCCGGACCCAGAACCTGAGCCGTCTAAAGGCACGCCAATCGTGCAATATTCAGACCCAGATGGAAAACGGGCATATGCTTATACTCATTGGCAGGCTATCGATGGTAAGCCTGATGTGGCTTTGAAAAGCGACATACCAACCTTGCCTGACCTAAGTGGTTATGCAAAGACTGATGACCCTGTCTTCCTAATAAGCCCAAACGGTACCAAGTATCAGCTGGTTGTAGATGATAAGGGAGTGCTTTCAACAAAGGAGGTGGCGGCAGATGATAAGTGATCTATCAGGGCGCATTCAAGCGTCAGATAATGCAGTGCAAAAGATTTACAAAGCGTTCTATGACGTAGGCATGATAGAGAAAATGCCAGACGCACAAGGGACATTATCAATAACAACATATGATGAGCCAGCATTCTCAAATATTGGGAGTGCTTTAATTTTGCTTAAAAACACCATCAATCACTTAGTGGACATATTCAATGAATACCACTTTGTTGATAAGGACGGTAATAAGGTCACGGGGATTGAATATTGGGGAACTAATGAAACTGGTATCAGCGGGGCTTATAAAGGATTCGATAACACTTTAGTACAGATAGAAAACACAATTGAATCTATGACGGAAATCATGATTCTTAACGGTTTTAATGAAAGGAAATAATTAACTATGGCTACACAAGCACAAATGCAAGGGCGCTACGCGGTTATCAACACATTGCTTAACACGACTGATGTGACTTTGATCGACTCATTGTCTGGCCGACAAGGTGATAGCGGTCGTATCGTGTACTTTGCTATCAAGGATGGTAACTTGCCACACAATCTTGATGGTCAAAACGTTGTCCTAACAGCTAAGGATTCAGCAGGTAAGGTTAAGCAAATTTCAGGAGTTCAAGATGTGATTTCAGCCACAGGTGGGTTGTTCAGCATGTTGATCCCCGGAGAGATGTATCAATCAGCTGGGGACATCGAGGAGGCTTATATATCTGTTCAAGATGGTGAAGGTACGGTTATCAGCTCAATCCCTGTAACGTTCACAGTAGTTGCTAACAACATTTTGTTCACAGCTAACGCTTCTAACGACTATATTGATTCAGTTCAAAAGGCTGTAGATGAAGCGAATTCACGTATCACAGGTTTGAATGACAATATCAAGGCGCAACAACTTGCTTACGAAACTTTGAAGACCTCAGTTGAGAATCTGGCAGGGCAAATCAACTCCAAGCAAGTGTCTATGCTGAACGTTGCAAATCACTTCACTGAAACAGCTACCTTTGATAAGGGAATTACAGCAGACAACGTAACTTCTAACGGATGGGTTACGGCGAAGACAATCAGCACGCCTAACTTTAAGTCAGACGGAACTTCTATCCAACAATCAAGGGACGGAAAGACTTGGCACAACTTGGCGGACGATGATGGCGTTGTGCATAACGCTGAAAATGAGACCATCTCAGGTGACAAGGCCCTAACAGGTAAAACCACGATGGCTAACATCAAAACGTCAAGTATCAAGACCGGCTCTGTTACTGCAAACGGGCTAAGAATTGACTTCCGAGAGTTTGCAGCCGGTGTAGAGGTTTGGTTTACAGGTACATTCACAGGTGATGCGTCGTATTCATGGCACGACTTAGGCCAAATGCCTAGCAACATAACAAAACCTTTCAGTTACGTAACGGCGGTTATGGGCGGCCGTAGTGGGATTGGTGGAGTTTCTACTGAAACAGACATGCTTCTTATGGTCCACATTGATAGCACTGGTAAAATTCAATACCAATTGCGTCATGGTGTTGAGAATAACCTTACAGGCTACAAAGGTATTGTTTTCTACGCTGAAGGTCATGCCAGCTACTTTAAGTAATGAAAGGAAGGAGTAAGCATGGGATTTTTTCCACACGACTTAGCGGGTTGGCTCACAGTTCTGGCAACCCTAAGTGGTGCAATGTGGTTCGTGATAAAGATGACCTTTGTTAAATCAATCGACAGCTTGAATAAGACAATTGCCGGTCTGGAGAATACCTTGAAAGGGTATGATTCACGGCTTAATGACCACGAGAAGCGTATATCCATAATCGAAGATTGGAGGGAACATCACGATGACAATGAATAACTTAATTACCCTTGCAGAAGCGCTTTGGCAGTCAGGTATTGCTCCAGCGCTTTTAATTTTGCTCATTGGTTGGGCTTCAGCACGATTTGCCCGCGATAAGAGGATCACGGCCTTGTTAGGTATTGCAGAACATGCAGTGAATTGGGCTCAGGTGACCTTTGACGGTGGTCAAATGCAAAAGGCTCAAGCGATCAAGATGATTTCAGATTATCTTATGAAAACTGACAAGGCACATTTGTTCACTGCTAAGCAGATTGATGAAGCAATCGAAACTGCAGTGAAAGACATGAAAGGACAAAAATAATGACAGTATCAGTAAGTTTTGACACACCGCAAATTCAAGTAAATAACAGCAGTACAGGTATTCAACTATCACAGGTCATCTTACCTTATTCAATCCGTAACTCAGAAAACTTTGGACAATACTTGGGCGGTCAGATGACGTTAGGACAATCCGATGGAATCAAGTTGACTGACAACACGAAGGACTGGGAACGACTTGGATTGGCTAAGATTAAGAACATGGTGGCTGACGCAGAAATCTATGTGCCAGACCCAATCATTGAAGTTCCTGAAGAGCTACCAGCAAGTTCAGCATTTACGGTTGCAAGTTCAGCATCTATGGTAGCATCAGAAGTTCCGGCAAGCTCAGCAGCTCCAGTAGTAAGCCCAGTATCAGAAGCACCAGTAAGCTCAGTGGCTCCAGCAAGCTCAGCATCTACAGTAGCAAGTTCAGCTTCGGCTCAGGTAACGACAACACCTTCAGAATCAACAACGGAGGAATAATCATATGAATAAATTGCTAAAAAGCGCTTTGGCTTCGGCTGGGGCGCTTTTAATTATGGGATCAGTACCATCAGTACATGCTGCCAAAGGCGACCAGGGTGTTGATTGGTCAATCTACCAAGGTTCGCAAGGTAAGTTTGGATATGGTCATGATAAGTTCGCAATCGCTCAAATTGGTGGTTATCACGGGTACATCTATGATCAATCTACTTATGCCACGCAAGTCCAATACGCAATTGCTCAGGGCAAGCGAGCTCACACGTATATGTGGTGGCAAGATATCACTGATTATGCGACGGCTGATAAGGTATTGGACTACTTCTTGCCGAAAATTCAAACGCCAAAGGGGTCGATTGTCGCTCTTGATGTTGAAAGTGGCGGACAAAATACCGACGTAATCATGCACGCATTGCAACGTATCAAGGACGCTGGTTACACACCAATGGTTTACGGATATAAGAACTACTTGCAAGATTCAACTGACTTGCAACGTATCGCTAATTCATACGAGCTTTGGCTTGCTGAATATCCAAACTATGAAGTGACGCCAGAGCCTAATTACAACTATTTCCCATCGTTTGATAACGTTGGACTGTTTCAATTCACATCGACTTATGTTGCCGGTGGGTTGGACGGTAACGTTGACTTGAGCGGTGTTACTGATAATGGATACAAGAACGGTAATTCTAGCAAGCCAAACACGGACACGCCAGCTGTGGTTGCCGGTAAGGAAGCCGACAACACTCCAAAGTCAGATATTGCAGCGGGAATGACCGTAAAGGTTAACTTCACTGCTACACACTATGCGACTGGTGAAACTATCCCAGATTTCATCAAGGGTGTGCCACATAAGGTGTTAGAAGTTGATGGCGACCGTGTGTTGCTTGATGACATCTATTCTTGGGTATCAAAGAAGAATGTTGAAATCTTGGACGCTAACACGCAAGATGACGCGGCAGAGTTTAACGGCGTATTCTATCTAGATAGCTGGCAATATGAGCTGGGTGGTGTGTACGCACGTAATGAAGATATGGCTATTCCAGTAGCTGACTACCACAACGATATGCCGGCTGCATCAATTACGTTGACAGACCGTTACGGCAACCAATTGGCTGACCAAAACGGCTTTGGTAACAACGGAGTTCCGGAATACTTCACTTTGAATGGAAAGTACAAGGTATTGCAACGTGTTGGATCATCAATTGAAGTAGAGATGAATGGTGAATCGGTCTGGTTGAAGGCTGCATTCGCTAACTAATTTAAACTGGTCGAATTCGACCATGTTAAAAGCCCGTTTGTACTTGGCAATACGCCTTGTTCGAACGGGCTTTTTTGTTTTATACTGGACACCTTATGGACACCTTTTTAATGAAGAAAGTCGATGTTAAGGCATTCTTGTTTTTCAACAAGAAGTACGGTTTGGCTTAATTTTAAGCTATTCAATACTGAAAAAACACTCAACCTTGGTTGGGTGTTTTTTTGTATTTACTACTTAATGACTGGGAACTGTATAATAGGGATAATTAAAAAATCCAACTAACTAATCATCTCAAGCAAAAACTAAAGGAATCCAATATGACGCCAATTGAACAAGTTGCTCAGAAGCTTAAATCGTTAGGTATTGGTTACACAAGTGTTGAACATCCGCCAGTTTTCACCACTGAAGAAGCTGATAAATTGATTGCCGGATATGCGGGAACGCGCACAAAGACGCTGCTCCTTAATAACAGCAATAAGACCGAGTATTACTTAGTCGTTATGTCCGATAATGTGCGACTCGATTTGAAGAAATTCCAATCAACAGTCCAGTCGACACGTCTTAGCATGGCGTCACCAGAACGATTAAAGATCAAGCTTGGCGTAACGCCGGGGAGTGTTTCTATCTTTGGGTTACTGAATAATGTTGATCATGATGTTCGTGTCTATTTTGATGAACAGATAGTTTCGACGGAAACGCTCGTTTTTCATCCCAATGACAATACACAAACATGGTTTATCAAAACTGGCGATGTTATGAAATTCGTACAAGAAATGGGCTTTGAACCAAACATTGTTGCTTTATAAGTTAAGAAAGAGAATAAATATGAAGTTTGACATTAATCACGTCGTCGATAACATTTTGACAGAGCACGAAGATCCCTATGTGGGCTACCAAATGAGTGGACAAGGTACGACTGAAAGCGCTGAGAAGTTTTTCAATCGTGAATTGATGACTGAGATTCGTCCGCTGGTCGACGAATTAAATGATGATTTAGACGGCACTGGGGTGTTTGAGTTGCACACGGTGCAAGTCTCGTACAATGGGGATGAATTGGAATTGCGTTTCAAAGTGCCGGTTGATTTGACTGAAACGGCTAGCTACTTTAACGACCTAGATGACGGGGAAGAACGGATTGCATCGATTACAACCACGTCAGCAATTCAACTTGCACCACGCACACACGACGAACAAATGCTTTACACGGTTGTTGAGCACCGTTTGCAAAGCCGCAAGCGTCGTGTTGTTATGGTAGGTGTTAATTTATCTGATATGGCTGAGTTCCTAATGACGATTCCAATGAACTTGGCAAAATCATATGATGACGCGCTAGTGCGTGGCCAAATCGGACGACGATAAGAGGAAAACCGACGATTAACTAGGCCAGCCAGAGCAGGTTTTTTAATAATTTCAAGACCTTACTTTTTGTTAGTTGTAGCTATATAATAATGGAGCTTTAAAGAAAGAAGGAAAATTATTAATGGCTAAGACAGCTTTGGTTACTGGTGCAAACAAGGGAATTGGTTATGCGATTGCAACGCAATTGCTACAAAAGGGCTACACCGTATTGGTCGGTGCACGTGATGCTGAGCGTGGTGCAGCCGCTGTGAGCGAGTTGCAAGCATTTGGTAATGCAGAATTGTTGTTGGTTGATGTTGCTAACTTGGATAGCATCCATGAAGCAGTAGCAAACATCAACGCGAACTACGACGGGTTGGACTTGTTGATTAACAATGCCGGTATTTCAGGTGATATGGAACGTACGGCATGGGAGTTTGAAGCACAAGAGTTGCTTGATATCTATAAAGTTGACTTTATCGGTCCATACGAGTTGACGAAGGGGCTTTTGCCAGTACTACAAAAGAACAATGGAACGATTATTAACGTTTCAACGCCAATTGAGCCAGGTAAGTGGTGGCACCCACTTGGTTACATGGCTGCTAAGGCACCGCTTAACGTGATGACGAAGGACTTCGGTCTTGAGTTCGAACAAAAGGGTGTGCCTGTTGAGATTTTTGCCGTGATGCCAGGCGCTGTTTCAACTGACTTGAACGGCCACATTCAAGGTGACTTCGTTCGTACGACAGAAAATGCTGCTGAACTGATTTTGTCATTCTTCTTTGATGATCAAAACCACAACGGTCAAGTTATTAATGAAGATGGTTCAGTCGTTAACTACAATCCACAACACTAATAAAGAAACCATCCAACTTCATGGTTGGATGGTTTTTATCGTTTAAAACGAACCAAGCGTTGAATGTTTCTTTTGAATATATACACCTCACAATGCATATACCGCAAAAACATGCACGAATATTCAAAAAAGAGTGCAAAAAAATACACCGGTGTGCTATGATATTACTCGTTGCTATTAAGGGTTTGCCTTTTGGCTGATGAATAAAAAGAGAATAAAAGAGAAAATAAATTTGTATATCATAGCAAATTTATTCAGAGGAGGGGCAGCGCATGGCAGACAAAAACGCCGAGCCTGATTCACTAAATCGTGGGTTATCAAAGCGTCACGTGACGATGATCGCGATTGGTGGAACGATTGGAACAGGGTTGTTCTTGGGAGCTGGAGACTCAATCAGTCTGACAGGACCATCAATCCTATTTGTTTACTTACTAACAGGAATCTTCCTATATATCATGATGCGTGCCATTGGTGAGTTGCTTTACGCCGATCCGGACAACAATTCATTCGTGGCCTTTGTGTCAAAGTACTTAGGTCCTGGGGCTGGGCACTTCGTGGGGTGGTCATACTGGATTACACTGATTTTGCCAGCCATGGCGGAGTTGACGGCCATTGGGTTGTATGTGCAATACTGGTTACCGAACGTACCAGCTTGGTTAATCGAAATCATCGTGATGGTTTTGCTGGTCGGGGTTAACTTGTTTGCAGTTAATTTCTTCGGTGAAGCAGAGTTTTGGTTCTCATCAATCAAAATTATTGCCATCTTAGGTATTATCGCAACGGGAATTATCATGATGTTAACTGGCTTCAATGCACCAGGAGCACATGGTGGACCAGTCTCACTAGGTAATATTACGCATAACTTCAAGTTCTTCCCAAACGGGGGGATGAGCTTCATGCAAGCATTCCCAATGGTCTTCTTCGCATTCGTTGGAATTGAATTCGTTGGTTTGATGTCAGCGGAAACAAAGAACCCACGCGAGGTGATGCCAAAGGTTATCAACACGGTGCTATTCCGTATCTTGATTTTCTACGTGGGTGCCTTGGCAATTATCATGTCAATTTATGATTGGCATTACTTGCCATCAAACCAAAGCCCATTCGTGTTTATCTTTAAGTTGATTGGTATTCACTGGGCGGCAGCGTTGTTGAACTTCGTGGTTTTGACAGCTGCGATGTCAGCTTTGAATACGTTGATTTACTCAGCAGGACGTGACGTCTACGCGTTGGCTTTGGAAAACACAGGGAAGTGGCAATCATACTTCAAGGTACTATCAATGAAGGCAATCCCGTCACGTGCGGTGTTGTTCTCAGCTATCTTGATTATGTTGACGCCAATCATCAACGCATTGCCAATCTTTGAATCAGCATTTAACTTCTTCGCATCAGCTACGGCGGCGATTACGTTGGTTATCTACAGCTTGATTATGTTGGCCCACCGCAAGTATCGCGCTAGTGCAGACTACATTGAAGATGGCTTCAAGATGCCATTCTACAAGATTGCTAGTCCATTGACGCTTGCATTCTTCTTGTTCATCTTCGGAACCTTGTTCTTGGACAAGACGGATATGATTGCGGCCTTTGGTGGTATCGCCTGGACGATTGGTTACGGTTGGTACAGCCACAAGAAGTACGGCATGAAATTTTAAAAACGATTGAACTCACTGACTTTGGTTGGTGAGTTTTTTTCTGGTTTGTTTTTGTATTAAAATTCGATTAGAATAAAGCAACGACTAAAAACGGAGGTTATGAGATGACGGACTCATACACAGGTGCGGATTTACGCGCGCTATTGAAAGAACAAGCCTTGTTGGAAGAAACGATGGCTTTGGCCAGTTGGGATCAACTAACGGGGATGCCCAAGGATTCAGGTGAATTCCGTGCGGAACTACAAAGTTATCTAACGGAGAAGTATTTGGGCGTTTCAACTGGTGACCAAGCAAAAGCGTTGGTGGTTTACTTTGATAACCATGCTTCAGAACTATCTGATGATGAGCAAGCTTTGTTTGCGAAGTTCAAGGAAGATTATGAGCGTGATGCGGTTGTGCCGGCTGACGAGTACATTGCGTTTAACAAGTTGAGTTCATCAGCGCAAGACGCGTGGTCAGAGGCCCGCGAGCAAGATGATTACAGCATCTACGCGCCATACCTCCAACAATTGATTGCGTTGAAGCGTAAGTTTATCACGTACTGGCGCAAGGATGAGGCCACACCATACGATGTGTTGCTGAACCAATTTGAGCCTGGCTTAACGGTTGAAAAGTTGGACGCAGTCTTTAATGAAGTGAAGGCGGGTGTTGTGGCTTTGCGTAATCGTTTGGCAACGGAAGGAACTGAACCGGATGACAGTTTCCTCCACCGTGATGTGGCGATTGCTGATCAGCGTGGGTACGTTTGGGATGCCGCAGTTCGCTTGGGTTACGATCCAAACAAGGGGCGCTTGGACGATACGATTCACCCATTTATGCAAGACTTGAATCGCAATGATGCTCGCATTACGACACGTTGGGCAACTGACGATTTCCAAATGGCTGTGCTGGGTATTTTGCACGAAGCTGGGCACGGTTTGTTTGCGCAAAACGTGGCGCCAAAGTGGGACTACACACCATTTAACAAAGCCATTGCGATGAGTATTCATGAGTCACAGTCACTCTTCAATGAAGTGGTTATTGGCCGTTCGGAAGCCTTTTTGCGTCATGATTACCCAATTATGCAAGCAGCCTTCCACGGTGTCCTAGATGATGTAGATTTTGAAACATTCTACAAGGGGTGGATGAAGACGCAAGCCAGCTTGATTCGTACGGAAGCTGATCCATTGACGTACCCATTGCACATCATTATTCGTTATGAAATCGAGAAGGCAATCTTCAATGATGACATCGATGTTGAAACATTGCCTGAGTTGTGGAATGCCAAGTATGAAGAGTATCTGGGTATTCGTCCACCGTCAGATTTGACAGGAATCCTGCAAGATATTCACTGGGCCGGGGGCGACTTCGGTTACTTCCCATCATATGCATTGGGTCACTTGTATGCGGCTCAATTCCGTCATGAGATGGCAAAAACGTTGGATATAGATGGCTTGCTAGAAGCTGGTGATATTCAACCATTGTTCGACTGGCGTAAGGAACATGTATGGCAATACGGGGCATCAAAGACGCCATCACAAGTATTGCGTGATGCTACCGGCGAAGACTTGAACCCGCAATACTGGTTGGACTTGCAAACGCGCCGTTATTTGCAAGCTTACAACGTTAAGTAAACAACTGAAGGCGATATTTAAGGCCGTGAATTTCTTGAAGCAGATTCAAGAAATTCACGGCCTTTATCACAGCAGCTGTTGGTCTAAAACACCTGACTTCAGTCAGGTGTAAGACCAAAGACGCACCTGATAAGGGCGACTTGGTCACGTCGGAGGTCAAAAGCCTCCGACATTCCCAGTCTGCTTTATGTTTAGTTTGTGCTTCGCTGAAGTTTGGTTTTGGGTCGGTTCATTATGATTGCCAACAATCGAAAGAGAGGCAATTTTTATGACAAAAACTAATAATTCGGCAGCCGTGATTTTGATTCCGGCCTATGAACCAACAGAAAATTTTATTACCGTGATGATTAATCTGCAGGCAGCGACTAATCGTCCAGTTGTGGTGGTGGATGATGGATCAGGCATCCATTACCAAACAATCTTTGCGCAAATCGAAGAGCTAGGTGCCACGGTACTAGTACATGACCAGAATCGTGGTAAAGGTGTGGCGCTAAAAACAGGGATTAAGTATGTCCAAACAGCATTTCCTAACACAGTTGGCATTGTGTCGGCCGATTCTGACGGCCAGCACGCTATCGCTGACATCATTCGACTCGCAGAAAAGCTGGAGGCTGGTACCGAAGATTTGATCCTGGGTGTCCGTAATTTTGAAAAGGGTGCCGTACCGCCTAAATCCTACTGGGGTAACAAATTAACCAGTAAGATGACGCAATTTGCAACGGGTCTAGTCATACCAGATACGCAAACCGGCTTACGTGGTTTGCCTCGCAACACATTATCAGCGATGAGCGAGATTAGTGGTGACCGATTTGAATATGAAATGAACATGTTGCTGGAGTTACAAGAACGGGGCATCGGTCTAGCGTTGGTGCCAATTCAAACCATTTACGAAGGTAACAATGAAGGCACCCATTTTCACCCAATTCGTGATTCCCTATTGGTATACAAACGTTTTTTGAGATTTGCCTTCTCATCATTGAGTTCGGCGATGGTTGACATTGCGTTGTTTTCAGTTTTGCTGCTGACCTTGTTTAAAGGGGCTTCCACAATGAGTTTATTAGGGGCATCAGTGCTGGCTCGATTCATCTCTGGTATTTTTAACTTCATCCTTAATCAACGATGGGTGTTTAAGTCACAAAATACGACTGGTGATCGTCGCCGCTATGTCGCATTATTCACCTTTCAAATGGTCTTATCAGCTGGCCTATTACAGTTAGTGGATACGTTTATTCCGCATCCAGTGCCGGTGAAAATAATGGTAGACACTCTAATATTTGTTGGTAGCTATTTAGTACAAAAGAAATTGGTTTTCAAATCACGAATGGAGAGAACGCATGAAGCGTAAGTTAACGTTAGTGACATCCGCAATTTTGACGGTTTATACGAGTTTTACACTGGTCGATACGTTTATGCTACAGCACAGTGGTACAGCAATTGCGACGAGCACACAAACCGTCAAGAAAACGGCGAAGAAAGATTCAAGTACGGTCAAAAAGACGGCCACGTCCTATGAGGATAGTCACATGAGTATTAACGTCACAACTGAGCGTGTTGATGACACGACGGTATACGTGGCTGATATAACCGTTGATGATCCGAGCCTGTTGCAAACGGCCTTGGCTAATAATACATATGGCCGAAACTACACTGAAAAAACGTCATCGATGGCAAGCGAGCATAATGCGATTTTTGCGATTAATGGTGATTATTATGGTTTCCGCGATACTGGCTATGTTGTGCGAAATGGCACATTGTATCGTGATACTGTGGCAACCGATACGGATGCATTAGTTATTGATAGCGATGGCAATATGAAGTCAGTTAATCAGAGCGATGAAACAGCGAGTGAACTGCTTAAAAATGGTGCTCAGCAGGTACTGAGTTTTGGCCCAACTCTGGTTGAAAACGGTAAAGTAACGGTCTCTGAGGACGCTGAAGTTGGTCAATCACAGGCTTCTAATCCACGTACCGCAATTGGACAGGTTGGTAAAAATCATTACGTAGTTGTGGTTTCTGATGGCCGAACGTCAGAATCAACAGGCCTGTCTTTGTACCAATTGGCGAATGTGATGAAAAAGCACGGGGCAACCTACGCCTACAATTTGGATGGTGGCGGATCATCAACTATGGTGCTTAACGGCAAAGTGATTAACAATCCAGTAGGCGGGTCTGGTCAGTCTAGTGAACGTGCGGTGTCGGATATGTTGTACTTTGGCTACAGTGAGTAAGGAGGAAAATATGGCAAAATATCAAACGGCGATTAAGTGGTTCGGTGTGACAGGATTTATCTTTATTTTCCACCTGATTTACAACCATTTTGGTCACGGGGTGCAGTCGCCAAAAATGAATTGGGCATGGTTAGTACCGGCAGCGGTGTTGATTTGGCAAGTATTGGTGTTAACCATTAAGCCAGAAATTGCCCAAACCCCAAAATACAAAACGTTCTGGGCGTGGGGGAATTTGGCCGCTTGGTCGGTCATCATTGCCTTGATCGTCGCCGGTATCTTAGAAATTGCAGGGACGGGCTCGACCTTTATTGTTGGGTACTATGTTATTTCAGCCTTGCTATTAATTGGTGGCGTATTTCAAACAATTAAATCGGCTTAACGGCTTAATTTGGATGGATCAGCCCAATGGCTGGTCTTTTTTAATTCACAAAATTTAAGTTTGACATCAGCTCCCTTGAGTGATCGTTTAAGGTTTGCCGGGCATAGTAATAGTACAAATTATCGAGGTGAAAGACTATGACGAAAAATAAAAAAGTAGTTGCGACGATTGGTGTATTGGGTGTACTGGCGCTAGGTGGTGCAAGTTATGCAGCGTTGCAATCAGATAATGACGATGCTAATAACGAAGTCACAAAAACGGCTAGTGCTAAAAGATCATCAACAAGTAGCGCGAAAAAGATTGCCGTAACGACTTATCCAACCACAGCGCAAACCGGTGATGCATCAAGCAAGGTGACGGCCGATGGTACGGTGGACTTATCTAAGATGAAGGTAACTGGTTCAGGCGTTAAGGTGTCTGATAAGACCATCACGATTTCTAAGGGTGGTACGTATTACATGACAGGTTCAGCGAGCGATGCACAAATTGTCGTTGATGCTGGTGATAAGGATGAAGTCACCATCATTATGAACGGTGTGAATCTAACATCAACGACTGGCCCAGCTATCTATGAGAAGAACGCGGATAAGACCATTATTTCATCAGCGAACAATTCAATTAACTTGATTGACGGCGGCACGATTGCTGATACCGACGAGGAGAAAGCAGCCATTTATGCAACGCACGACTTAACCTTTAAGGGTGACGGTGTGGTCGCGATTAATGGCGATTCAAAGGATGCGGTGTATACCAAGGACGATTTGAAAATTAAGTCAGGAACAGTGTTTGCCAAGGCAATTAAAGACGGTTTAGTTGGTCATGATTCGGTGCACATTACTGACGGTACGGTTAATGTGTCGGCTGGGGATGATGCGATTGAATCAAATCAAGACAATGATGAAAATAAGGGCTTGGTTGAAATTATCGGTGGAGACGTTACAGTCGCCACGGGTACAGAAGATGGTAATCACGGTATTTCAGCCGAACGTAAGTTAGTGATTTCAGGCGGTAAGATTGCGGTTACGAGTTCATATGAAGGTATGCAAGCCAATGAAATCGATATCGATGGTGGTGAAACCACGATTAGTAGTACGGATGATGCGGTGAATGCATCAGGTAGTTACAAGACACCAATCTTGAATATCACGGCTGGTAAGCTGGTCTTCCTAGCTGGCGGTGACGGCCTTGATTCGAACGGGGACATCACGATGTCAGGTGGTACGGTAGAAGCGATGATTAACTCATCCCCAGACAACGAGGCAGTCGATTTGGATGGTACGTTGACCTTTACCGGCGGTACGATGCTCTACGGTGGAACGGGCACTGGGGCAACTTTTGATAATGCTTATGTGAAGTTGCCAAGTGGCGTTAAGCAGGGCGATAAGGTAACAGTGGTCGATGATGCAAACAAGACGATTGCAAGCTACACAGTTAACGCTGATGGTGACACGGTTGCCGTTGCGTCAACTGACATCAAGTCAGGGTCTACTTATAAGGTTACTGTGAATGGTACGACGACTGAAGTGACGGCCGGTACTGGTTTGACTGAAGGCATGGCTGGTGGCGGGCCAGCCGGTGGCATGCGTTAAGGCTGATTGGTGATAATATGCAAGTTTTCAATCGATATGAAGTGAAATATATCATTACTCAAGCGCAGTACGAGGGTATTTTGCAGGCGTTACTTGCAGCTGAGAATATGCGACTAGATCGGTATAACCAAACGGGAGAATCGTATCCGATTCAATCGCTCTATTATGCATCAGTGACAGATGCCGTCTCGCAGCAAGCGTTGCGATTAGAACCCAATGAATTTAAACAACGACTACGTGTGCGATCTTATGGGCCAGCAACTGCGGCTAAGCCAGTTTTCCTGGAGATTAAAAAGAAGTTTTTGAAGAAAACCTATAAGCGTCGCATCACGGTCGATTATGAAACGGCGAATCGATTTTTGATTGCAGGTGAATTACCGGACAATCAAATCGGTCGTGAAGTGCTAGCGTTAGCCCGCAAACAATTACAACCAGTGATTAAGGTAGCCTACGAACGAGTTGCGCTCCATGCGACGTCATGCGATAGCGACTTACGAATATCGTTTGACACGGACATCAGGACATCAACATTGGATTTAAATATTTCAAACCAAACGATTGGTGAGAATTTGTTACCAGCAGGAATGGTGCTGATGGAAATTAAAACCGAGTTAGGAATGCCGACGTTTCTGCGCCGAATAGTAGCTGATTATCAGTTGCGTCCCACGAGTTTTTCGAAATTTGAACGTGGTCTAAAACGTAGCTTCCAAGAGAGCGACGAGACTTACACAGATATTTTACAAAAGGAAATTGCACATGCTTAATTCAATTTTTACAACGAGCAGTTCTGGAACTGCCATCACATTACCAACGTTTATCATTGCGATGGTGACGGCCATGATATTAGGACTCGTGACAGCCTTGGTTTACTTGAAAACTTATAATTCACGAGTGTCACCGCAAAAATTTTCGTTCACATTGGTCTTGTTGCCAGTCGTGATTGCGGTCATTATTATGCTGGTGGGGAATAATGTTGCCCGTGCCTTTTCATTGGCCGGTGCGTTCTCAATTATCCGTTTCCGTTCAGCGCCTGGTGATCCAGCTGAGATTACGTATGTCCTACTGACGATGGCCATTGGTTTGGCGTCAGGGTTGGGATACATTGCGTATGCTGTGATTGCCGCAACATTATTGCTATTGGCCATGCTACTAATGAATATGGTGGACTTTGGTGGTCACGCAACGACTGATCAATTGCTCAAGCTAACGGTGCCTGAAGATTTGTATGATAAGCAAGAGGTGGAAGCAATTTTGACCGAATACACCGAAAAGTTTATTCTGAAGCGTATTAAAACGACTGAATTGGGGTCACTGTTCGAGTTACAATATTTGCTAAGCATGAAGCAAGGCATGGACGATAAAGCCTTTATTGATGCCTTGCGTACAGCGAATGGTAACCTTGGGATTGCGATGCAATATAATCTTATCGCCGATGAATATTAAAAAAATCTCATTTTAGTGTTGACAAGCACTCATCTATTCCGTAAACTGAGACACATCAGTAGGACATAACATTGTACGTAAGAGAAGCCACGGTTGCTGTGAGTGGCGCAGGTGTTATGACTGAACTATTTACAACGGAATAGTCTGAAAGAGAGTGGCATGCGATTGTATGCGACTAATTTGGGTGGTACCGCGGATTTTTGCTAATTCGTCCCAGTAATCTGTTTTTGCAGGTTACTGGGACTTTTTTATTTTGTTTGGAGGATTGCACAATGGGGTATTTGATGTAACACGTGGCGTTGGCGGACTTGTTCGTTATCGCAGCTATAACTGAAAGTTGAACTGACTAGATTGTAACGAACGAGGAGTATACATATGGAAAAGCGAACAACGCCACGCTTTGGACAAGCGTTAGCACTTATTGTTATTTTGATTATTATTTTTGCTGGTAGCATTATTGGTCTTGGGTTATCACCATACGTCCCATTGACGTTAAGCTTGTTGGTCACGATGGTCTTTGCAAAGTTGCACCGCGCGACGTGGGAAGACATTCAACGTGACATGTTGAGTGGTTTGCAAACTGCCTTGGCACCATTGTTTTTGTTCCTATTGATTGGGATGTTGATTGCATTGTGGATGGGCACAAACGTCATTCCAACGATGCTGTGGATTGGCTTTAAAATTGCGAACGCCGCTTGGTTCTTGCCAAGTGCAGTCTTGGTAACAGCTATTGTGGGTTCAATGATTGGATCGGCGTTCACCACACTTGCAACGGTCGGGGTGGCCTTGATGGGTGTTGGTACGGCGATGGGCTTTGAGCCAGCGTTGGTTGCCGGTGCTGTGTTGTCAGGTGCAATTTTTGGTGATAAGAGTTCACCATTGTCAGACTCAACGAATTTGGCATCATCAATTTCAGAAACTGATTTGTTTGCGCATATCAAGAATTTGATTTGGACGACAGTTCCAGCGTTGGTTGTGTCATTCATTATTTTCTTTGTGATTGGTGGCGGTCATGCCGGTGCTTCAACCGCAAAGTTGGCGAGCTTAGCTAACTTGTTGTCACCAACCTGGTGGACGATTGTACCGCTGGTTTTGTTGGTGGGGATGGCCTGGGCAAAGGTGCCAGCTATTCCAACATTGCTAATCAACGTGGCCGTGACGGGCGCATTCTTCTTGCTTAATCACACGCCGGCAGTGCTGGGTGATATCTTGTTGAACGGTTTCAAGACGACAGCTAAGAATGAGATGCTACAAGCACTTTTGAACCGTGGTGGCATGTTAGCGATGATGCCAACTGTCATCATTATTATGTTGGCCTTGGCTCTTGGTGGTTTGCTAACGGAACAACGCATTTTGCAGGCCGTTATGGCACCGATTGCTGATCGCATTAAGAGTGGGGCTGGTGTCATTACTGGTACCGTCTTTACCGGAATTGCAGCCAACTTTATGATTGGTGAGCAATACTTAGCAACGATTTTGCCAGGGCAACTTTGGAAGTCAGCTTTTGATCGTGTTGGCTTGTCACGTTTGGCCTTGGGACGTTCATTGGAAGACTCAGGAACGGTTGTAAACTACTTGGTACCTTGGGGTGTGGCGGGTAGTTTTGCTGCACAAACGCTGGGTGTGCCGGTTCACAATTTCGCACCATTTGTCTTCTTTGCCTTGTTGTCACCAGTGTTCTCATTGTTGTCAGCCTGGACAGGCATCGGTATTAAGAAAGCATCATAAAGTAGACTGAGAATGTCGGAGGTTTTTGACCTCCGACGTGACCAAGTCGCCCTTATCAGGCGCAAGACCAACAGTTGCTGTGATAAGTTAAAACGCGCGCATCCGAGTGGGTGCGCGCGTTTGTTATTAATGAATGGCTTGCAAAGCCAGCTTGTGGGCGCCTTGATTTTCACGATCGGGAATCCACGTTGTTAAGACAATCTTGTACCGATCAATCAGCGTCATTAGGGTGTCGATTAATTCAGGATAATGTTTGGCATACGATTTACCAATACTGTCAGCTACTAATTTTGAATCGATGTAAAACATCACCGTGTCATCAGGTGAGGCAATGGGTAGTAATTGCTCAAAGGCAAAAATAGCGGCTCGAAATTCAGCTTCGTGATTACTCATCTCACCTAGAGCGTGATGAAGCTGTGTTTGCTTACCGTCGGCGGAGATAACAACGCCGGCACCGCTTGGACCAGGATTTCCTTGGGTTGCGGCATCAGCGTATAACTTGATTAACATGACAAAAACCTCTAATTTCATTATACTAGAAAATAGCATGAACTCCCGAAAGGAGCGTAGACATGAAAGGTTTTTACCAACCCGCCGGTTTAGTAGGCTGGGTATCGTGGACGTGGATTTTGATGATTGCCTTGTTCGGCATGATTATGTGGCTTGAGGTGACAACTCTTAACGTTTGGACATATGTCTCATTCTTCGTGTTTGTCGTCGTTGCAGCTGCAACCATTCTGCGTCGACGTGTGACATTGGAAGATGATGCGTTGCGTTTCCCACATATTATTGGGATGCACACCGAGAAAATCCACTTTAAGGATATGGAATTTGTACAGTTTAACAAGCACACGGTTATGTTTAGCCATGACGGTGAGCAATACAGCTTTTTGATGGGGCAGCGTATGTTGCATGCTCTACAAGAGAAGATTGAAGGATAGAGAATTTTTATGACAGAAGAGACATTGGTAATCACGGACCAGACTGGCCGTCTTGATAAGGTCGTTGCTGACGCGTTTGAAGATTATACACGTACCCAAGTGACTGGCTGGATTAACGACGGCGTATTGAAGGTGAATGGTGCCGAGAAGAAGGCCAAGTACAGCGTGAAGCCTGGCGACGAGATTACCTTTACGGTACCTGAGCCAGTTGAGATTGACCTGAAGCCAGAAGACATCCCATTGGACATCGTTTATGAAGATGATGACCTATTGGTTGTGAACAAGCCACAAGGGATGGTTGTGCACCCAGCTTTGGGACACGAATCAGGTACATTGGTTAACGCGTTGATGTTCCACACGCCACTTTCAACGATTAACGGGGTGGTTCGTCCTGGTATCGTGCACCGCATTGACAAGGACACGTCAGGTTTGTTGATGGTTGCTAAGAACGACAAGGCACACGAGGCTTTGTCAGCACAATTGAAGGACAAGAAGAACTTGCGCCAATATTACGCCCTTGTTCACGGTGAATTCATTGAAAACGAAGGAACCATCAAGGCGCCATTGGGTCGCTCATCAGCTGACCGTAAGAAGCAAGCGGTTGTGGCTGGTGGTCGTGATGCCGTGACCCACTTTAAGGTCGTGAAGCGTTTTGTGGGTTACACGCTATTGCAAGTAACGCTTGAAACGGGTCGTACGCACCAAATTCGTGTGCACATGGCTTACATTGGTCACCCAGTGGCTGGTGATCCATTGTACGGACCAAAGAAGACGTTGCCAGGTAACGGTCAATACTTGCACGCGGCAACGCTTGGTTTGACGCAACCAACGACGGGTGAAGAAATGACGTTTGAGGCGCCTTTACCAGCGTACTTTACAGAAATGTTGGATCAATTAGACCCATATGCAGAAATTGACGCAAACTAAGTCCCAAACGACGCGGTTTTCGTGCTAAAATGAAGTTACTTCTTAATGCTATCCAGAGAGATGCAAGAGGTAACGAGACATGTTGATTTTAAACTTGGCGTTACCTAATTTTTTAGGTGACGCCTTTTTGTATACATAAACAGATAAGGGATTCGATTATGGCTAAAGAAATTGTAGATGCAATGGCAATGCAACGTGCTTTGACACGTATTACGTACGAAATTATCGAAAAGAACAAGGGTATTAATAACCTCGTGATTGTGGGAATTAAAACGCGTGGTGTTTATATTGCCCAACGTATTGCAGAACGTTTGCAACAATTGGAAAATGCAGAAATCCCAGTTGCTGAACTAGACATTTCAACTTATCGTGACGATGCAACGGACCGTAGCACAAAGGCGGTGTTGGATACGAATATCGATGGCAAGCGTGTTATCTTGGTCGACGATGTTTTGTACACGGGTCGTACAATTCGTGCTGCTTTGGACGCTTTGATGGATAACGGCCGTCCAGCAGTGGTTAACTTGGCTGTTTTGGTTGACCGTGGTCACCGTGAGTTGCCAATTCGTGCCGATTTCGTCGGTAAGAACATTCCAACGGCGGCTGCTGAGCGTATCAACGTCAATGTTGAAGAAGTTGACGGTGTTGATTCGGTTGAAATTCGTTAATTAACTCGCAGGACGGAAAGGAGGACTTGCCATGTTAATGACATGGTAAGCACGACGTCATGACAAAACGTTATTTAATTTTGCAAGATGGCACGATTTTTGCCGGCGAAGCGTTTGGATCACCTGCGACGAATTTTGGGGAAATTGTTTTTCACACGGGGATGACCGGTTACCAGGAAGTTATTACCAACCCGATTTATCATAATCAGATTGTGATGTTTACATCACCAACGATTGGCGCGGCCGGCATTAACCACCGTGCGGATGAATCAATTGTGCCAACGGTTAAAGGTGTGGTTGTGCGCGAGGTCGCTGATATCTCAACCAATCGTCTGCAATCAATGAGTTTGCACGATTATTTGAAGCGTCACAACGTACCTGGCATTTCGCAAATCGATACACGCGCTTTGGCCCGTCATTTGCGTAAAACAGGTACGCAAAAAGCCTCAATTGTCGATGCGCCAGATGACCACGCCTTTGATCAATTGCGGGCGATGGTTTTGACGACGCGTCAGGTGCCACAAGTTTCAACACCCAAGGCTTATGCCAACCCGGGGCGTGGCGCCAATGTGGTGGTGCTGGACTTCGGTTTGAAGAATGGTATTTTGCGCATGCTGAGTGACTTTGATGCAAACGTCACGGTGTTGCCATACAATGCGACGTCAGATGAAGTTGCTAACTTAGATCCCGATGGCATCGTGTTGTCATCAGGACCGGGTGACCCACGTCAAATTCCGGATGAAACGTTTGATATTATTCGCCAATTTGAGCAACGTGTGCCAATGTTTGGCATCGGTCTGGGGCACGAATTGTTTGCGCTCGCCAATGGTGCCGAACTACAACAAATGCCAGTTGAACACCATGGCATGAATCACCCAATTCGTGAGCAGATTACGAATCGCATTATGTTTGCGACGCAGGGGCAAGGCTTCAGTGTTGATCCAGACTCTGTGCGTGAAACGGATATGTTTGTCACGCATATTGATATGACTGATGGGATTATTCAAGGATTGCGTCACCGTGACTATCCGGCATTTAGTGTGCAATTTTTCCCAGATACAGCACCAGGACCAATTGAAGCAACGCAAGCTTTTGATGAATTTATGGAAATGGTGACTGCACGTCGAGGAGGGTGGCTATCATGAGTGAACGAATCTTAATTATCGGTGGCTCTGCTAATGATTTTGGTCGTGAAACTGAAAGTGATGCAGCAAGCTATCAAGTGGTTAAGGGGCTTCGTCGACGAGGTCATGAAATTGTAATTGTCGATGATAACCCATTTGGCTTCACAACTGAACGCGACGACGTGACAGTAATTGAAACTGAGTTAACGGCGCCCAATCTGGTTAAGGTAATTGTCGAACAAGGCATTACCGCGATGGTCGCCAGTGTCGGTGGCTCAACGGCGGTCCGTTTGTCAGCTGAAATCGTTGAATTGCTTGGTGATAGTGCGCCAAAGGTTTTGGGAATGACGTTGCCAGTTATGCAGGCGACGCAAAACACCAAGTACCTGCAAGAACGTCTTACGAAGTTGAAATTGCCAGCCATTCAAACGCGTTTGGCAAGCAATGTGAGTGAAGTATTCGATGCAGCACGTGAATTTGATTTACCAGTGGTGGTCCGTTCAGTGGCACCAGTTGGGCAAACGATTCGTCTTCAAGTTGAGGATGTGGAAGAACTGGAAGGGGCAGCCGAGACGGCGTTGAACCGTTCATTGACCCACCAAGTTAACGTGGATAAGAGTATTCGTGGTTACCAGGAAATTGCCATGGTCGTTGTGCGTGATAAGCGCGATACGACGCTGTTAATTGGTGGTGTCGAGGATATGGATCCGGTGGGGATTCACTCAGCTGATTCGATTGCGATTACGCCAGTGCAAACGTTGCCGGATCCAGTATTCCAACAACTACGTAACGCAGCCTTTACCGTCGCACGTGGCTTTAATGTCGTCGGCTTGTTGGAGGTGCGTTTCGCCGTTAACCCAACGACCGAAGAGTACGTTATCACGCGTTTGACGCCTTACTTTGACCGTACCTCAGCTATGCTGGTGGCAGCCACGGGTTATCCATTGGTACCCGTTATTGCTGGCTTGATGATGGGCGAGACGCTGGATAAGGTGCGCGTACCGTCAATTTATGCGGAACACACGGCTTTGCTGGAACCAACAATGGACCACATTGTCATTCGTTTCCCAGTGTTTGCCTTTGGTGAACTGGAGTCAGCTGGTATTCAAACGGAGAACCGTTTGGATACTGTGCAAAAATCGGTTGGGGCGACGATTGGTGTGGGCCGAAGTGTTGAAGAAGCGTTGGAAAAGGCCATTCGTGCCGCGCACTTTAACAACCGTAACTTCTCACCGACTGTTATGAATGCGTTGACCGATAATGAAATTATTGAGCAATTGATTCACCCACGCGATAATCGTATATTGGTTTTGCTGGAAGCAATTCGTCGCGGTTATACCGTTGATGAATTGGCTGAGCTAACAAAGATTAATGCGTTTTACTTCTATAAGTTAGAGCGCATTAATAATCTTGAAAGTGCCGTGAAGGATCATCCATGGGATACCGACACATTGCAACAAGCCAAGTATTATGGGTTGTCTGACGGCTTGGTAGCCAAGTTGTGGGACGAAAAGTATGAGGCAGTGCGTCGTTATCGTTGGGATAATGGTATTTTGCCAACCTACAAGGCGTTTGAACCGTCAGCTGGAGAATTCGAAGAGTCAGTCTCACAATTCTATTCAACGTTTGAAACGGAGAATGAGAGTGAACGGCTTGGGGATGATTCAGCGTTGGTGATTGGAACCGGAGCCTTTCGTCTTGGGGATGGGGCAGCAGCGTCATACACCATGGCAATGGTGGCTGATGAATTGTCTCGCCAAGGGATTAAGACGGTCTTGATGAATAACAATCCAACTGACTTAACGTTCATTCCGCAACTAGCGCACAAGCAGTATTATGAGCCATTGGAAATTTCTGATGTGATGAACGTCATTGAAATTGAGCAACCAACGCGCGTATTTGTCCCGGGTAATCGCATTAAGTTGATTACGAGTTTGCGTAAGATGGGTGTAAATGTTCAAGTAATCGCCAAAGAAAAGTACCTCCCAAGTAGTATGCTAAGTGATGGTCAACAAACCATTGTGAATTACTTCTATGACGGGCTCGAATTGCATGTGATTGGGGTCGGTCATCAAGATAACGGTGGTATCTTCTTCGATCAATCGGCGATGACGGACTCATTGTGGCAATCATTGCCACGCCCTGAGATGACGCTTGATACGGCCGGCTTATATCAATTGGTGACGGATCGTTTGCCATTGGACCATGAAGTGACGGCGGATGATATTCGACCAATGCCATTTACGCATATTGCCTTCCTTGATAAGGTGACCGGTGTATCATGGCTTCGACTAATCGTTCGTTATATGTTGAATAAACAAACGACGGCCGACGAAGAAATGGTTGATAATCTGAAGGACTTATCATGGCGTATTAAGACAGCACGTCTTCGTTATCGTGATGCAGACTTTGCTGAACATATGAATATTCAGCAAACGTTGGATAACGGGCGCTTTGCGATGGGTGCGACCTACCAAGTGCTTTAAGCAACTTAAAGCTTGGTATGGTAAACTAAAACACATATATAAATATTGAAAGAGGGCATTTTTCCATGTGGAAGAAAGTAGTAGCTATTTTGGTTGTCGTTGCGGCAGCTTTGGGATTGGCAGCCTGGGGCGTTGGTCCTAAGTCAATCGCCACAACTAATGACGGTAACATCTCACAAGCTGATTATTACAAGAAGTTGAAAAACACGAGTGCTGGTCAACAACAATTGGCCAATATGATCATCGAGAAGGTTTTGGAAAAGAACTACGGTGATAAGGTTTCTGAGAAGTCAGTTAACTCACAATT
>Peterbilt_p2__coassemble_520_pt1 | contig 27566 bp, 20 predicted proteins | sample Peterbilt_p2__metabat2_low_PE_035 | metagenome-assembled genome bin Peterbilt_p2
GTTCAATATTCGGCCACTGGAATGAAACATCTTGCCACATTGATGCAAACGGGCGACGCTTATCGTCAGCCAGCACCTCATCCGCATTTGTGCGTGAAAAATCAAACGTTGCGTCTGTAATATCAGCGAACGTTTTCATTTCAGCTGGCACGCGCAAATAAAAGGCGTGTTGGTCAGTCTGCTTAGCATAAATGTAATCGAACCCAGCTGCTAAATTCCCGCGATAATAAACAACGTATTCTAATGCCATATTACTTATCAATCACAATCAAGTCTGTTGGAATACCAGCCGTCAAGTTCTCAAAACCGTCAGCCGTGACAATCACATCATCTTCGATACGTACGCCACCCTTACCAGCAACGTAAATACCTGGTTCAATCGTCAACAACATGCCTTCACGAACAATGTCTTCGGCAGGTGAACTTGCTGACAAAACAGGTCCTTCGTGAATGTCCAAACCAATGCCGTGCCCAGTTGAGTGATTGTATTCCTTACCGTAACCAGCTTCAGTGATAATGTCGCGAGCAACCTTATCGAGGTCGGCATCCGCAACACCTGGCTTTACAGCGTCAATTGTGGCACGTTGCGCCTTAAGCACAACATCGTAAATTGTCTTTGACTCATCATCCAATTCACCAAATGCCAACGTACGCGTGATGTCTGACGTGTAACCATCCACAAAGTAGCCGAAGTCGATTGTTACCAAATCACCCGCTTCAATTGCCTTATCTGAGTACGTTCCGTGAGGCAAAGCACCACGGTAACCAGATGCGACAATCGTATCGAATGATGGCTTATCAGCACCCTTTTCCTTGATGATGCGATCAAGTAAGTTAGCAACTTGACGTTCCGTCATGCCAATGTGCAATTGTGGAATCATCTCGTTGAACGCTTCAACAGCCACTTCAGCTGAACGGCGCAACTTAGCCAATTCGTCAGTATCCTTCACTTCACGAATGGCTTCAAGCAACGCTGGTACTGGTGCAATATCTACGCCAACAAAGTTTTCATCCAAGTAATCGAAGTCACGGAATGGCAATGTGTCTTCAAAGCCCAAGTTTTCAATCTTAAAGCGCTTGGCTGCTGCCATCGCAACACCCCAGTAGTCACGGGTAACCAACAATTGAACACCCTCATCTAGGCGTTCGCGGTATTCTTCTTCGTAACGGGCATCGGTAATCAAAGCGGCGTTTTCGCGACCAATCAAAACCAAGCCATCCCCAGTTCCGCCTTCGAAGCCAGTCAAGTAACGCATGTTTGTGCCGTTCGCGATGATCAAACCATCAATTCCCAATGGTTCGAACAAGCGACGGACATTTTCGATTCGTGTGTTCATGATTATTTTCCTCGTTTTCTTAATGCTTCCATTATAGCAAATCCCACCTGTCACGGCTGATAAGTGTTGTCTTTTCGGTTAAATCAAAAAACAGTCACTCATTCACGAGCAACTGTTTGTTCTTAGGCTTTAAAAATGATGATTGGCGCTGTTTGTAAGGCGTGAATTGCCTCCCAATCAAGTGCAACGCCGATGCCAGGTTCTGTTGGCACCGGCAACAGTCCAGCGTGCAATACCGGCGCATCCAAAATAATATCCCGTTCAAAGTAACGGTCCGCTTGCGAATTATCACTCGGAATACTATTTGCGCCCGGTATACTTGCTAGCGCCGCATCAACAGCGCGACCCAGGCCAGAACTTAGCATGCCACCAAGCCAAGGCAATTTGCCAGCCACTAGTGCCAGATTGATGGCTGTTTTTGCAGCCGTAATCCCACCAATTTTGGCTTGCTTAATCGTAAAGGCATCTGCCGTTTGATCAGCCAATGCGCGTTTCACATCAGCTAATTCATTTAGTGATTCATCCAGGCTGATGTGCATTTGCAAACGCGCTTGGGCTTGTTGGTGTGCCTGCCAGTCATCGATTGCAAACGGTTGTTCAATCATGAAAATGCCAGCAGCCTCAAGTTGTTGTAGCCGTGCAAAGTCAGCCGGTTGCCAAGACGCATTCGCATCAACCGAAAATTGCTGATGCGGGAATTGGCTAATAACCGTCTTTAGCATATCCAAGTCAGTTTGCTGATTGATTTTCAACTTAATCCGGCGGTAGCCTTGTGAAACGGCATCACTAATTGACGACAGCAACGCCGTCGGTGAGTCAGCAATGCCAATCGCAATCCCCACCGCAATTTCAGATGCCGTACCGTCAATCAATTGTTGCAACGATTGGTGCGTCGCCTTGCCATAAGCATCATAAAAGGCCATTTCAAGACCAGCTTTAGCGAATGACAAAGTTGACTTTTCAGCTAACCAGTTGGCTATGTCATCGGGTGTCGCAAATTCCTCACCGAGTAGCATCGGTGCTAATCGTTCAATTTCAGCAATTGACTCCGCGTGTGATTCTGACGCGTAACTGTGATCAATGAAAGATTGCACATCCCCATACCCAATCACGCCATCAACCGTCATAGCAATCAACGTTAGCGGGCGGTCATATGTCACATCATGTGCCGTTTTAAAAGGTTGCTTCAATCGCAACATCAACGGGCGTAGTTCGATTTGTTCAATCCGCATCATTAGCATACCCCATCAGGATGTTTGTGACTTCGGCTGGCTTTTCAAAGTGGACATTGTGGCCAGCGCCTGATACGGCGACACGTACTGCATTGGGCAACGTTTCAGCCATGCTGTCATTAATCGCCGTAAACTTTGCGTCATCAGCGCCAGTGATAAGAATCACCGGGAATTGAAGGTTTGTTAGTTCAGGCCAATAGTTTGGCATGGCCCCAGTACCAAAACCACGCAATGAATTTGCGACATTCACCGCAGTTTGGTTGACGCGTTGTGCGTGCATAAATGCTTGTTGTTCAGCGGAAGCATTTTGTTGGCTCGCAAATAGTGGCAACTTTTCCCAATCGGCAACAAAGGCAGTCATGCCCTCTTGCTCAATTCGATTTGCCTTCTGTTCATCGCTCGCCACCCGCGCTTCACGAGCTGCTTGATCAGCGATTCCTGCTGTCCCGCTCTCTAAGAACAAACGCTGGAGGCGTTCAGGAAATTGGTGGGCAAAGGCCAACGCCAAACGCGCCCCCATTGAATAACCCACCAAATTAACCTTGTCGATTCCCAACGTATCAAGGATTGCGACGATATCAAGCGCTTGATTGGTGACATCAAATCGTTCGCGTGGCACAGCTGGCGTTTGACCGCCGAACCCTAGTAAGTCCAGGTAAATCCGCGTACCAGCCGGCTTAACCTGTTCGTAGTCCGCTAAACTTCCCATAAAGCCGTGGAAAAATAGCCACGTTGGTTCGCCAGCACCTTCAATTCGTACATGATACGGATACTCGTTCACCAGCACTAACTTATCCATTGAAAGCCTCACGAATCTTGGCTAACAATGCATCGTGTTCGACAACGTTTTGCGCACGTGTACTCTGCACCTCAATCAAACGAAGTGTCGTTGCAGGTTGCGCAATCAACTCACGCAAGTCATCTTGTGACGTCGCCAAATGATACTCTGCATCATAAAGGGCTGCAATCTTCTCAACTGACATGGCCAACGGCGTCCCGAACATTGGTTCAAAGTAATCCTTCGTAGCTGCTTGTGGTAGGAATGAGAAAATCCCACCACCATTGTTGTTCACAACCACAATCGTCATGGCCAAGTTGGCTTGATGCGCCATCATTAAGCCATTCATATCATGGAAGAGCGTCAAATCACCCGTCAAGAATGTCGTTGGCTTGCCCGTCATCGCCATCCCAAAGGCTGATGAAACTGTCCCATCAATCCCATTTGCGCCACGGTTTGCCATCACATGCACATTTGTGGCTGGCATAAAGTAATTGTCCATGTCACGGATTGGCATTGAGTTGGCAATAAATACTTGGCTATCAGTCGGTACTGCTGCCAACACGCCAGGCAAGGCAACTTCAGACATTTCCGTCGTTGCAATCGCTTGTGCAAGAGTTTGCTTAACCGCTTGCCATTGTGATCGATAATCATTTTCGGTACGGCCGGCAGTTGCCAACAGCTCATCAATCAGCGCCATCTCATCAACAGCCAAGGTTGTGGTTGTTTGACGTGAGTGGTCGTGACCAGCATGGTTAATACCGACTTGAATGACTTGCACTTGCTTGTCACGTAACCAAGCGACAACCCGGGCAGAAACCGGTGTACCACCAAAGCGCACTACGACATCAGGTACGAGTGCATCATCAAGCGCACCCGCTTCAAGCAACGCATCGATACCACTAATGGCTGCGTCACTGGGGCGCACGTTACTCAAGACATCCGCTAACATTGGCGCTTGGAAGTGTTCAGCCAGCGCAACAAACTTTTCGGCTTGCCACCCCGTCTCATCAGGTCCAACCAAAATTAGCGTCTTTTCACCACGAAGCTTGTTCGCAACCATTGCGACAGTTGTTTCGTCAGCGCGCATCGTTCCCACGGTAATCGTTTGTTGCGTTACCGTTGGCCATGCTTCACCTAAGTCAGGCATCAATGGCTTGCGCAATGGCAGGTTAATTTGGACCGGACCTGCTGGTGCAGTTGTCGCCGTCACAACAAGTTGTTGCACGTGATAATCAATATACGCCGTCACATCAGCGTGGTCATCTTGCATCTGCAACGCACTAAATGCCTTGGTGTTGTCACCGTACATGTTCGCTTGGTTAACCGTTTGTGGTGCCCCAATTTCTTGTAGTTCTTCTGGTCGATCAGTTGTCAACGCAATCAATGGCACATGCGAAATGTGTGCTTCCATGATGGCTGGCAAGTAATTGGCCGTCGCTGTTCCTGACGTTGCCAACAAAGCCACCGGTTGGTGCGTTGCCTTTGCCATACCTAGCGCAAAGAAAGCCGCTGAGCGTTCATCAACATCTACCGTCACACGTACGTCATCACGAACAGCTTGCATTTCAGCTAGTAACAAAGCGAATGGCGTTGTGCGTGAACCTGGTGATACCACGAAGTCATGCACACCTTGAGCAACCAAGCTGGTCAATAAATGTTTAATGTTTCGCGTCAAAATCTCGTTCATTTTGCTTGTCCTTCTAATAAATTCATCATAGGTTGCATCTTCAACCCCGTTTCTGCATATTCAGAGTCCGCATTTGAGTCGGCCAAAATGCCAGCACCAGCAAACAAGTTCGCCTGCGTACCAGTCGCCCACATTGAACGAATGCCGACAATCATTTCACCATCGCCATCAGGCTTCACAACGCCGATTGGCCCAGCAAATAGTCCCCGTGGTTGGCGTTCAATTTGCGCAATCGTCGCCATTGCCCAGTCAACCGGCTTGCCACCAAGTGCAGGTGTCGGGTGCAAACGTTCAGCCAACGCCAGAACTGTGTTTTCACCACGTAGTTTACCGGCGATTGGCGTGTACAAATGTTGTACTTGCGGGTTCTTCATAATTTGTGGGCCATCTGGCAAAGTTAAGTCAGCCACGGCACCTAGTCGGTCAACAATTGTTTCAACAACATAGGCATGTTCTTGCAGATTCTTAGCATCATGCAACAATTCATCTGCTAATTGTCCATCTTCTGCTTCGGTCTCACCACGACGAATCGTCCCAGCGACACCGGCCGTCTCAAATTGGCCACGGTTCACTTTAGCCAAGCGTTCAGGGGTTGCTGAAATAAACACCTCATCCCCACGCTTGATGACCATGTGATAACTATTAGGTTGTTGCTCAGCTAAATCTGCCAACAACTTGGCCAAATTCAATTGACCAGAAAGCGTGACTTGTCGTTGACGACCAAGGACAACCTTCTGGTGAGTGTCATTTTCCGTCATGTCTTGGATGGCGTTGTTCACGCGTTCTGGCCAATCCGTTTCGTCTGTTGTAGCGACAATTGCGACTGGTTCTTGGCGATATGGCGCACCAAATGGATTGGTCTCGCGTCCCCACAAGTATTGATCAGTGATGTCATACAACACCGCTGGCAAAACAAAATAACCATTCATTAGTTGGCTATCCGGTACCGTTTGGTCATCGAATGCAAATCCACCAAAGACTGGATAGCGTTGTTGCTTTGCCCAGTCTGCGACTTCTTCGAATGATGCCCCAATTAATTCTTCTGCGATACCAAAGCCATAATAGCGTGACCGTTTATCGGCCGTTGCAAAATAAACGGCGTTTTCAGCTTGCGCAAAGCGGTCGCGGAGTTGTTTTTCAGATGGAAAACTCATGTCTATACCTCACTTCTGTTCTACTAGTATATCACTCGTTTGTACCATACACGGGCCACATTTTAAGGACGTTCCGATTTATCTTGTTACACTTTTAACAAACCGCATAGTATACTATTAGTATGCAGAATTATCGCATCGATTTCTCACAATTAATCTCACAACTTTTGCTGGTAACCCAGCATTTACCTTTCAAATCGAACGCTGCATATGAGCCGCACCTACTTAGTCTTCGCTAAGTGAGGTGCGGTTTTATTTTTGTTCTGAAGTGAGCAATATCTAATAATTCTATAAACCCAGTCTAATCCTAATTTCTGGACAATCAAAATCGATTTAATTGTGAACTTTTGCATATTTTGTGAATTGATAAACAATTGCAATATAACCATGTTACGCTTTTTTCGTAAGCCTGATATCGGTCACGAGGGGGAAACTATGACTGTCGACTCACATATTTACGATCCAATTCAAGAGGATTTGATGTGTTACGCAAATAGCGAACGCATTTTCAAAGAACACAAACTATCACGTTACCATCGCCACAACGCCTACGAGATTTACTTTTTCGAAGAAGGCGACGTTAACGTTTACGTTGAACACACCCGATACCACATGCAATACGGTGACGTCATCATCTTTTCACCCGATGAACTTCATCGTAATGAGCAATTAAATAACGGACATTATAAAAGCGTTGGTATTAATATCAAACCTGAATATATTGCGACACTATCTACGCCAAATACTAACTTGCTGCAATGCTTCAAAGGTCATCATTCTACGAAGCGCAACAATCTTATTCACTTGCAACCGGACCAGGTCAATCGGTTGATTTCGTTAGTTAAAACAATTCAACCAAAACTAGACCACCTTGATAAATTCGGCGAGGATATTATCGTTCGTTCAAAGGTTGGGGAACTATTGGTCGAGCTCTACACGTTGCTTGAAGATGGTCAATCTGAAACACCAGATACAATGCCAACTCAAGTCAGAGAAACGATGCGTTACATCAAAGACAATCTGTCAACTAATATCACATTAGATGATATCGCACTCGACTTGAATTATTCTGGTCCCTACTTGAGCAATTTGTTTAAACAAGAAACCGGTTTAACGATTCGAGAATATATTCTCGATCAACGTATCTTGCTAGCCCAAAGTCTCCTGGCTGATGGAAGTAGCGTTCAAGATGCTGCGATTGCTGCCGGATTCAATGACTATAGTAATTTCATCCGTTCATTTAAAAAAGCAACTGGAATGCCGCCTGGTAAATTCCGACGTGAATCAATCTAGCAAAAAGAGGAGCCATCATCTGGCTCCTCTTTCTTTGTTTATTATTTAGTCGATGCAACACCGTGCATGACATCCCCTGACCATGCGAATCGGTCATAATCCAATCCGGTTAATTCCTCAATTGTCTGCTTAACTTCAGGCTCAACCGTTTGCTTCACCGCTGCAATCTTTGCATCATCTTCAACACCGGCCTCACGTAGACGATCAATTTCTGACATCAAAATACCGTGTGTCTTTGAATTTAGCTTAAACGTTGCGGCGTTCCACATTGCCCAAATAACAAGTGCGCCAACGAAGAAGACCATCAACATCGCAATTCCAAAACCGGCGTTGTGAATTTGCTGACTCAACTTGGCGCTTGTCACGACATGATCATAGGCTTCGCTTGTTGAAACATTGTGCTTTGAGGCATATGCCGAAACACGATCGGCAGCGCGAGAAACATCTTGGCAGTAACCCGCAATTCCCATGATTGCGCCAAACACAATGTTGAACATTGCGTTTGTAAACTTACGAACAAATGTCATGGCACCCGCGAACACACCAGCACGCTTTTCACGACTAATGACTTCATCGATATCTGCCATCATTGGGAACACAACCCATGGAATACCACCCATGATATTACGTCCAATCGTGAAGACACAGCTTGCAACAATGACAGCCGTCATCGCTTGCTTGGCATCCAAACCACCACGCATGAAGTAAGTGACACCATACGTGACACAGGCAACCAATACCGTACCAAACCCGGCCAAGTAAAGCTTTTGCGCGCCAATCTTTGGCTGGTTAAGTAGCCATGCGCCAATTGGTGCGTACGTAAATGTCATTACCAACAACGGAATCGCTAAGATAACTCCGGCAATCGATGGATCAATCGTTAATGTTGGCAAGAATGATACGGACGCAAAGATAACAAAAATCGTCGTGTACGAATCAATCACACCAAATGTGGCAAAGTACAAAACTAAGTGCTTTCGGAATGTCTTAATTCGGAGTGTCAACGCCAAGTTTGCAAAGTTCTTCTTCACAATTTGCCATGGCGTTTCAGCCTTCTTGCGGCTCTCGTTAAGCGTTTCTAACATCAATTCGCGACGTTCCTTAGAAACCAAGATTGGATCCCATGACGAAATGTAAACGAACCAAGTCAAGATAATGCCCATCACACCCCAAACTAAGGCCGTTGCAAACAATGCCCAAGCTGACGTTTGCAAACCATCTTCGGCTGGCAAAATTCGCATAAAGAATGTTGGTACCAACGCAATAAGTGGTTGTGCCAAACCGGCCGCCCACATACGAATTGTTCCCATCTTATTACGTTGAGTGTAATCTTCCGTCATTTCTGCCGGCATCGTTTCCCATGGAATCAAAATCAAATCCAAGCAGATGTCGAACACAATAAATGAAATCAAGTAGTAAATCCACGACCAGCCGTTTGCAATCGGTATCCACATCAGCACGAATGCGATTGAAGTCGGAATACAGAAAATCATAAAGAAACGACGAAGGCCGTATTTTCTACCCAGTGCAAAGCGATAGAAATTATCCGAGATAACCGCCACAACTGGCGCCCAAATCATGTCCACAAACAAACGGACTGAAATCAAAATGGCTGCCACACCTGGGTGAACGCCACCAAACGTTGTCAGGAAGTAAAGTAGCCATGAACCAATCAGCCCACCTGATCCTGAATTAAACATGTCCCATGCACCGACCCCCAATGCGCGGTGCACACCAACTAGACCTTTTTCCTTGTCGGTCTTAAAACTAAAAAATTCTTTGAAAAATGAGTTTTTCCCCGTTTTGTCCGTCATCTTCCTATTCCTCTAACTTATACTTCATGACAACTGTTTTCGTCTGATTTGGCATCATTGTCACATCCCCAAAGTGTGAAAAGTGAACGGCATCAGGCAGTGTTTGTGGCTCAAGAGCCACGCCAATCCATCGCTGGGCTGGCCCGCGGTTCGTCGATATCTCCGCGGGAAGTGCATCAGCCGTGTACATGATTAAACCGTTACGATTGGTCGAAACGGTCAGTTTACGACCAATCGATGGTTCTGCTAACGTTATCTGTTCCTGTGGTTTGTTTAATTTAAACGCTGTATCAAATCCGTCGGTTTCTAGGACGTCTTTGAAGTATTTCGGCGTCGTTAAATCATATTTCCCCGTATTAAGTTCCAATTGCCCCGTTGGTATTTTTTTATCATCCAACACCAAATGCTCATTGGCTTGCACACGAATCGTTTGATTTTCAATCGTGCTTTCTGTTGGCGACAAATTAAAGTAAACGTGCGTCGTCGGATCGAAAACACCTAGTTGGTTACTTTGTTGCCCACTGACGGTTAGTGTCACGGTATTATCCTCAGCTAATCGGTACACAACCGTGACCTTTAAGTTCCCTGGAAACCCATCCTCCTCACTTGTGATGTTAGTTTCCAACGTCAGTTCACTATTTTCTTCATCAACGGCAACATCGTACATTTTCTGGTACAAGCCATTTCGCCCACCATGAACGAGATTATTGCCATCATTTGGTTGCAAGGTAATCACCTCATCTTGCAACGTAAAGCTAGCGTCTTTAATGCGACCTGCAACACGACCCGTGATGCGGTTCATGGCACTCAGCAAATAATCTTCAAAGCTATCAGCTGATAAAACCAGGTTGACCCGCTTACCTGTCGCGTCAATCACCGACCATTCATCCCAAATGGCTGCAAAATTCAACACGGACAGCCGTGTGCCACGTTCATTTTCAACTGTGTAACGATAAACAGCTTGGCCTCGATAACTGCCAACTTGTGTTTTCCTAACCATTTTCGTCTCCCCAAAAAGTTAATCGTGTGCGATTACCAAATCGAACGGTGCAACTGGCACGCCGTTAACCGTGAACAAGGTTGCTGTCGGATTAACGGACCAGGCGTACCTAACCCGCTCTACTTCACCAGCAGCTTGAATGATCAGTCCATCCAGGCCAATTAATGCTGTTCTACGTTTCCAGCCATCTGACTCAAGCAGTTCCACCACGATTTCATCAACCTGTTTAAAGGATGTCTGAATATCAAACGACACCATGATTTGATCATCATGCCGGTGTGCCCCCACAGCCAGTGGACTACGATTCGTTGTTTTCCCATAGACCAGGTGATTCATCGTATCAGCCACTCGCTGCCCAACCGGTGCTTTTTGCAACGGATGCAATTCGTTATATTCACCAACATCAATCGTGACAATCAGCTCTGTCTGGGTTAACTGTTGCGTTGCAATTTGTTGCTCCGCTCGAATCGTTGTCCAATCCCGTTCTGGTGTTAAACCGAAGTTAGGCAGCTGCACCACTGCAAATGGTAGTTCAGGTTTATGCCATCGTCGTCGCCAATCGTTAACTAACGCAACCAATTTCTGGCTGTAGTTATTCGGCGCCGTATCGTTGCTTTCCCCTTGGTAATACACGACGCCCGATAACGCTAATTTTGTGAGTGGCGCAATCATGCCATTGAACAAGCCGCTTGGTTTATATTGGAAAAACGTTTGCGTTGGCGCATCACTTAACCGTGGTGTTCCCCGTTTAATGTGCCAAAGTCCATGCGTGTCTAAATCAACAACCTCGTTCTTTTGACCATCGACAATCACATGGCGTTTACCACGTGTAAAACCACCACCAAACTGATCAATCTTCACTCGAATGACTATTTCAATTTCCGCCGTTTGGGCCACAAACTCATAATTTCGTGGCGGATACATGTACCCGGTCTCACCAATTTGTTGGCCGTTAACAAACACTTGGTCAGCATCTGTTAATGTTCCCAAACGTAACTCCAATAATTGTCCAACCACCGTTTCTGGCAACCGAATTGTTTTATGCAACCACGTCACCCCAGCCATTCGAAACGCTTCCGGCCAAACCGCCGTCAACGGCACTTCATCCCATGTCGTAAAGTCCTGGTCAGCTTTGTGCCACTGCTTTTGCAGCCCTAAATCCTGGTCATCGCGCATGTGGCTGTATGCATTGATTGCATCTCCTTCGTGCCTTTTGACATCTGCTACATAAGCGTCATCACGTAATTGATCATAATCAGCGGTTTGTAGTTTTAATCTTTGGATTTCGTCATCCGCTAACCAAGCTTCAATCGGTGTCCCACCGATTGCCGACGAAATTAAACCAATTGGCACATTCTGTTTTAAAAACAGGTTTTTCGCCATGAAGTAACCAACCCCCGACATGTCATTAATTTCGTTTGGAACAGCTTTAATCCATTTACCTGCCGGATTCGTATGCTCGGTAACAAAATCAACCGTCTCAGTCATCTGGAAACTACGGATACTCGGATAATCAGCTTCCTCAATTTCATGATGGTAACGTTCCTTTAATCGTCCCATCCAAATCTGCATATTAGATTGGCCGGCTAGTAGATAAACATCTCCAAAATGAACATCCGTCAAAGTAATGACGTCATCACCTTGCATAACCGCGATGCGATGTGATCGACCATCCGCAGCAACCGCCTCATAATCCACCTGCCAGTCGCCGTGTTCATCAGCCATGTTCCGGCCAATTTGCTCACCGTCTAACAAAACGGACACCGTCTGATTTGGATGTCCTGAACCCCAAATAGAACTCTTTTCATCACGTTGTATCACAACACCATTTTGAAAATAATCAGCCAACTTCAGTTTAAAATCCCTCATATTGTTACAACTTTCACATGAAAACTACAAATTAATGATAACATTAATTGGCTTGTTATCGCTCAATTCCACCGAACGTTCATCGGGTTGATTTACACCCACAGATGCCATAAAGGTTGTATTATTTATCGCACGCTTTCCGTGATCATCGACTGTTTCAAAGACCGTTTTTGCCAACGCGATAACGATTTCTTGCGCTTCACCTGGTTGCAAATGAACACGCTGGAATCCCTTCAATGCGGCGTTTGGTGTTGCAAACTCACTGTCATCCTTCACGTATACTTGGACAACATCTTCCGTTTCATAATTTCCAGTGTTCTTTACCGTTGCGTTGATTAGCACTTCATCGGCAACAGTCGCACGAGCTTCTGTCACTTCAACCTTGCTATACGTTAGCCCATAACCAAACGGGTACAACGGAGTCCCCGTGTAATAGCGGTACGTGCGATTCGTCATTGCATAATCTGTAAACGCGGGCAAATCAGACAAATCTTTGTAGAACGTCACTGGCAACTTACCTGATGGGCTAACCTCACCGAACAAAATGCGGGCAACTGCATCGCCACCGCGGGCACCTGGATACCAAGCATTAATCACGGCTGCCATGTTCGGGCGATCTTGCAAACCATTCAATGAAACAGCTGACCCAGCTGTTAGCAAGACAATCACCGGCTTACCTGTTTCTAGCAAACGCTCGAGCAATTGCATTTGACGCCCTGGCAACGACAAGCTTTCCTTGTCACCGGCACCTTGTGAATTACCAGCGTCCCCTTGTTCACCTTCAATCGTTGAATCTAGCCCCATCACAGCTACGACAACATCTGAGTGTTGGGCTGAGATAACTGCTTCTGACTCACGCTCATCTTCCTTGGCCAACCATGATTCAGCGTGCGGTTGGAACAAACCACAACCAATTGAGTAATACACACGCGTTCCTGGCGTAACTGCCTTTTGAATTCCTTCTAAAATGGTCGTTTTCTTTGAAGGCGTTCCAAAGTAGTTACCAATTAAGGCACGTACTGAATCAGCATTTGGTCCAACGACAGCAATTGACTTCAGTGATTCCTTATTCAATGGCAACAGCCCGTTGTTCTTTAGCATAACAATAGACTTCTCAGCTGCCTTTTGTGACAAGTTAGCATGCGCCTCTGTATCATTCGCTTCAAACGGAATATTTTGATACTCACAATCATCAGCAAACATGCCCAAACGAACACGCGTCGCATATAGTGATACCACCGCTTGCGTAATATCAGCTTCAGTCAACAAGTCACGATCCAACGCTTCATGCAAACTTTGCTCAATACCACCGGCAACCAAATCAAGTCCTGCCTTGATAGCTTGTCCCATCGTTTCGACTGCATCTGCCGTGTAATGGTGGTTTTCGTGAACATCTTCGGGTGCCGCATAATCTGATACCACGTGCCCTTCGAATGCCCATTCTTTATGGAGAATGTCTTGGAGCAAACGCGTGTTAACTGATGCCGGCACACCATTGATGGCGTTGTACGCCGTCATAATGCCTTCAACGTCCGCCTCCTTAACCGCAGCTTCGAATGCTGGCAAGTACGTTTCAAACAAATCCTTATCACTGACTTGTGCATCAAATTCGTGTCGCAATCCTTCTGGACCTGAGTGAACCGCAAAGTGCTTTGCAGTTGCAGCCAGCTTCAGATACTTTGCTTGACCTTGAAGGCCCTTGATAAAGGCCACCCCCAACATTGACGTCAAAAATGGATCTTCGCCGTACGTTTCGTGCCCACGTCCCCAACGTGGATCACGGAAAATGTTGACATTTGGTGACCAGAACGTCAGTCCCTTATAGATATCGCGATCCCCATATGCGGTGAAAGCGTTGTTCTTGGCACGCCCTTCAGTTGCAATCACGTCCGCGATTTCCGTCAACAACTCAGGATCAAACATCGCTGCCAATCCAATAGCTTGCGGAAAAACAGTTGCGACACCGGCACGTGCGACACCGTGAAGCGCTTCATTCCAATAGTTATATTCTGGGATGTCCAAGCGTTCAATCGCTGGCGCCTTCCATGAAATTTGGTCAATCTTTTCATCAAGCGTCATCTTCGCAACAATTTCGGCTGCTTGATTTCGCGCTTCCTCGTGTGTCATCATCTCAGTCATATTCGTTTCCCCCGATTCGAATGTCTATCTTCTGATTAGACAGGCCGTCATCACAGTCAGACAGCTTGTCTAGTCAAAAGGTGAGCAGCAGGCTCACACTTTTGCTAGATGTAAACACCTAGATTAATTTGTTGTCACGTTATCGTCGATTTCAGGCAATGCAGGCCAAACCTTTTCGTACTTGATACCCGTTAGGTTTTCAACAACCTTACGTGTCTCAGGTGTCACATCATCCTTTGAACCGCCTTCACGCAAACGTTCCATTTCGTCAATCAACATACCGTGTGTCTTCTTGTTCAACTTGAAGCCCAAGGCAATGATCCAAGCCAACGCGAATCCAGCGATAACCCACCAGATCATCACGTTTGCCAAACCAGTTTGCGCTTCAAGCGTTTGCTTCAACGCACCTGACTTGAAACCAGTTGTGGCAAGGTAAGCACCTACCGCGATTGATGAGAATCCTTGCGTCAAACGACGTAGGAACAAAACCATCGCTGAGAATGATCCTTCACGACGGTGACGCGTCATGATTTCATCAATGTCAGGAATGAATGGGAAGACGTTCCATGGCAAGAAGTAAATCAATCCCTTGAAGAACAACCAAGCTCCCATCACAACGAACGTCAACGTGTTCAACAATGTCTTGTCCATCACGCCAGTTTGTTGCCACAAGAAGTAGAACCCTAGCAATGATGCGATACATCCACCGAAGCACAATGAGTACATTGGGCGAACACCCAACTTAGCAAACATCCACCCTTGTACTGGTGCGAATGGTTGCCAGATGATTCCAATTGCCAGCAAAGCAGAAGCGAAGGCTGCTGACTTTGTCAAATTGAAGACCACGAAGAATACGAATACTTGTCCGAAGATGTCCGCAAATGAAACACCCAACAAGTAGATGGCCATGTGGCGTTGGAAGGCACGCACACGCAAAGTTGTTGCATAAGAAACGATGACATTCCAAAGTTCCTTAAGTGAGCGTCCCAAGTTAAACTTACCCTTGTTAGCTTGTGATTCCTCAAGCTCAAGCAAATCGGCATCTGAGATTGGGCGTTCCCAGGTTGTCTTATAAGCGATAAATACACAGAGGGAGAATAGCACTGTGAAAATCGTACCGATAACTGTATAAGTTGATGCTTTGTCATCACCCAACGTCGCCAACAATGATCCACCGATGATTGGCACCAACGTACCAACTACACCAGAAATGAACATACGCGTCGTTGATAGAATCGTACGACCATTAAAGTCTGACGTCATTTCTGATGGCAACGTGGCGTATGGAATCATGATGAACTGGTTCAAAATCGTCCAAATCAAGAAGATTGTGAAGTACCAGTAATAGGGCATTCCTGGCAACCACATACCAATCGCCGTTAGCAACAATGGTGATCCAATCAATAGGAACACACGACGACGACCGAACTTGCGGCCAATCTTAAACTTGAACATGTTATCGGATAGGGCTCCGATAACAATTGCAGTAATCGCTGACAACATCAAGGTCACACCTTGAATTGACATCGCTTGGTCAATCTTCAAACCAGCAAACGTGGTCCAGAAGAGGGCAAGATAGGCACCCGTCAAAGCACCTGATCCACCACCATAGAAGTCTCCCAATCCAAAGCCAATACCATGCCAAAGCGTGATTTTCTTTTCACCTGGGAGCGGTGCTGTCGTAGTTTTTTCTTTTTCGCTCATGAGTCTATTCTTTCTTAATATCTATCCTAATTAGCGGTAAATTGTACGACCTTGCGCATCATCAATACCAGACATGCGGAAGAAGTACGTGTTAACTTGGTCGCGCCACTCAAGCGCGTTTTGTTGTTGCAATTGCAAACGCTCTTGCACATTAGCAAAGGTCGTTGCATCAAGCTTGCCTTCAAGGTCGGCCCATTGTGCCACATACTTTTCAACGTTCGCATAACCTTCAAAGTGTGTGTCATAGATGTATTGGATAACCGTTTGACCAGATTGCAACACGTGTGTATATGGCACGTGGTGGAAGAACAATAGGTTCTTATCTGGCATCGTGGCAAGGTCTTCGTACATCGCTGCAACCTTTGGTGAATACAAACCTGCATAACCAGTTCCAGTTGCAGTCGTTCGATCAACCCCAACCCCATTACGGTCAGCAAAGTGGTACGTACCCCAACGGTCATATTCGTAACCGTTTACGGAAACCCCATAGTGAGAATTTGGTACCACCATAAAGCCGATTCCTAATGGTGCGTTGTACTTTTCATACGTATCGTTTGATGTGCTCATAATGTCAAACACAACATCCTTAGCAGCTTCGTCTACCCCGTCAAATGATTGGGCAATCCATTCTTGCAATAATTGATCAGCTGTTGCGTTGTCATCCCATCCCAAACGACCAAAGCCATAAAGGTTTGCTTGAGCTAGCTTATTTCCTGTCCAGTTGTCATCCATACCAACGTTTCCAACTGCGACGAAGCCTGAATTTTCAGTCTTCAATGAGTTCTCACGCAAGACATGCTTGGCCAATGAACTTTCCACATCGTCATATTGCGTGTCGAAATTAATCATTGATTCCCATTGTGGAACAGAATAGTTAATGTCAATTTGGTGACCTAGATATTCGGCCGTCACCTGGAACTCCATCATTTGGTTCGTCTTCTTCAACGCCCCAAACAGTGGCGTCAATGGCTCAACTGTTTGGAAATCAATCGGTCCGAACTTAATTTGCAAAATAACATTTTCAGCAAATTGTCCATCAAGCGGCTCGAAGTTATCTGACGCAGCGCGAGCGCGGTCTGTACTACGGTCGCGCCAATCTTGACGTGAGTTGTACACAAATGTACGCCAGATGACCAAACCATTATGTGGTGCCATTGCTTCCGCCAACATGTTCGCACCGTCAGCGTGGTTACGTCCATATTGATATGGACCAGGCTCACCTTCTGAATCGGCCTTAACCACAAATCCACCGAAATCAGGAATCACCTTGTAGATGTTATCAACCGTTTCTTGCCAGAACTGCTTAACGCCTTCATCAAGTGGATCTGAAGTTTCAAGTCCACCAATTCGCTTAGGCGCCGCCCAGTTGATTGCCAAGAATGTCTTGATACCGAAGCTACTGAAGATTTCAGCAATTTCAGCAACACCTTGCAAAAGTGGTTGCACAATCAAGCCAGTTGCCAAACCACGCACATTCACGTTGTTTAGTGATACTGCGTTGAAGCCAGCTGAGGCCAACATACGCGCATAGAATGCAACACGTTCAAAGTCGCGACGGAATGGGTCACCAATTACTTCGCGCAAGTCGAATTCCTTACGGTCAGGATTGCTGTTGCTTCCGTAACGGCCGAAGAAGATTGACTCTCCTGCGTAACCACGTTCAATCGTGCCGTCAATTTGGTCCCAGTGATTAATCATGCGAATGCTTTGCGTTGGTGCCGATTCATAATTCAATGATTCACCAGTCGCAATGCGACGAATCATCGTGTAGAATCCGTACAACACAGCACGCGTTGTGTTACCTGAAATTGTGATAACCCCAGCTGCCTCAGTTAACTTAAATGCTTCATCTGACGCAAAATCAGTCGTGCCAACCTCGATGATGACATCTGCATCACCTTCAGCCAACGTCACATTTCCTTGCCCAAATGACGTGATTTCATCACGCAATCGAACAGAAACGACATCTTCATTTGGCAATGCCTTAAAATAAAATGATTTGTTCTTAACGGCTGCACCAACCGTCCCCTCAGTAAGCCAAGTACGATCAAAAGTCATACTGAATATCCCCCGATATAATAAATGCTTGTCGAACGGCGTTTTATTCACCGACGACATTTTGGATGTAACAAGTCGCAATTACATTTCTGCGGGTCCACCCATCCAAACGATGTAACCGCTTCCACACCTGATATAATAAAGCGTTTTCAAATATGATTCTTTGCGTCAAACTCTAAAAATATTGCGCGAAACAGGTTTTTAATCATTAAAAAATCACCATTTGACGCAAATTCCACTATTCAAGACGCGCATTTTCCTTTAGTACGACAAAAAAGAGGATGCAATTTGCATCCTCTTTGTCTTTTTTATTCAAATTGAGCATCGTACAACGTCTTATACGTGCCACCTTGCGCAAGCAACTCATCATGGGTTCCACGCTCAACAATTTGACCATCATTCAACGCAACAATTTGATCAGCATTGTGTACCGTACTCAAACGGTGAGCAATCACAATCGTTGTCTTGTGGGTCATCAAATTATCCAAGGCATGTTGAATAATCTTTTCAGATTCGTTATCCAACGCTGCCGTTGCTTCATCCAAGATTACAATTTCAGCGTCCTTTACCAGTGCACGCGCAATTGATAGGCGTTGCTTTTGACCGCCAGACAACTTGACACCACGTTCACCAACAGTCGTGTTCATCCCGTCCGGTAAGCCACGAATAAAGTCCGCCACCGCTGCACGTTCAGCTGCATCCCAAAGGCGTTCATCACTAACATCCCCAGAACCATAACGAATGTTATCCGCAATCGTCCCATCGACAATCGTGACATCCTGACTAACGATTGAAATGTGTTGGCGCAAATTTCGAATATCGATATCTTCAATCTTCATATCATCAAAACGAATCTCACCACCAGTGCGCTCATAGAAACGTGTCAACAAGCGAATCAAGGTTGACTTTCCAGCGCCTGAACGACCAACCAACGCCGTCGTCTTACCAGCAGGTATCATCAAATTAATCCCGTTCAATGATGCCACACGCTCCAAATCATAACTGAACGTCACGTTTTCCAACTCAATACCCTTCTGCAAGGGACTTGGGAATGGTTGTGGGTCATCGGCATTTTTAATGGTTTCAACTGCCCCCATAATGTCCTTGATACGATCGTATGACACTTGGGCGGTTTGTAGCATGTTCAGCAAACGTGAAAATGAACGGATTGGGTCTTGTAGCAACGCCAAGTAACTCAAGTAGGCCACCAATTCACCAACTGTTAAATGTCCTTGGATGACCAGCAAGCCACCAAACGCCAAAACAATCGCCGTTCCGATGGTATTAATGAAGTTGACCAAAGGTTGGAAAATTGCCTGCCAACGGGTTGCTTCGAGTTGATACGTATTTTGTTCTTCAACAATATCCTTGAAGCGACGCGTCTCTTCATCTTCCGTCGTATAGCTCTTAATCAACTCAATTTCAGTAATTGTCCCTTGCAGTTGATTTGAAATTTGCGAACTCGTCGCACGAACCTTGGTGTACGCTTCACGAATGCGTGCACGGAAGAAGCGAATTGTCACAAACAACACTGGGAACGTGATGCCGACTAACAACGCTAGCTGCCAATCTTGAATGAACAAGAACGTCAAAATAGCCACGAACGTGAAAATATTACCGATAATGCCGAAGCTATCTGAACTAATCAAGTTTTGTAGGCTGCTAATGTCGCTGGTTAGGCGAACCATCAAATCACCCGTTTTAGCACTTTGGAAATAATCATAATCTTGCTTCAAAATGCGGTTGTACGTCTGCAAACGCAGGTCGGTAATCGAACGCTGCGACAACACCTGCATCAAGTACGTTGAAATAAACGACACAACGCCCAAGGCCAAGGTCGTCACCAGCAATAACGTCACCTGTGCGGTCAACGCAGAGACACTTTTCAATGCCACCGCATGGTCAATCACGCGTTGCGTAAATTGCGGCACGATGAAATTCAAGCCCGCGGTAATAAGCAACAGCACCATGTTCAACACTAACAATGACTTACGCTTTAAGACGCTGCCAAACACGAACTTAAGCATCTCAGTCAATGTTGTATCTGATTCTTTTAGATAAGCCTTCATTTCAGAAGGACTCATCCGGCCACGATTCATCATATCTCGTCACCTCCACTTCATTTTATCCGACAACAATCATAACACCACTGACGAAAAGTGAGTGCAAAACGGTTCACATAAAAAAGCCGAACCCATGATGAGTTCGGCTTTTCATAATTATTGTTGTGGTTGCAAAACTTCAACCATGGCAACCGTCGCTTCCAACGGTTGGGCCTTCACACCTTGATGTTCAAGCTTAAAGACCTTTGGATTTGATGCAACTTCAATGTAGTCACGCATCTCCAAATACCAGCTAGCCAAGAAATCAAACTCAACCAACGTATCCAACCATGACGCTGCATCATGACCATCTACGACTTGTAGGTGCCAGATGCCTTGCATTTGCAAGATACGAACTTCGATGTTGTTTTTGACAACCATCGCAGCCCCGTTTGCCGTGCGCTTCAAGTAATAACCACTGTGCGCTGAGTGAACGAACAAGCGATCCAACAAGCGGTCTGGCACGTAGCTCGGAATGAGTTGGTAGATATAGCTATCAGCTGTTTCCAAAATGTTGTAATCAACTGAATAACCCAACGTTTGCTCCATGTAGCGACCAAATACCAAGAGCATCGCTGCAATCTTGCGAATTGCCGTTGACGCTTCCTTTTCGCGCAAATCAACAACCAGTAAGTTAGTCAACGCTTCTGAATTAAACAACAATTGGCGTTGTTCAGGTAGCCAAAATGCCACTTGTTCACCAGTACGTTGCTCAACCAAATAAGCACCACCTTGTGTCCCCAGAACAAATCGGAACGTAACTGGCGTCTCCAGTCCCTTCACGCGCAGTGTCAACTCTTCACTGTCCTCAGACATCAAAATTGTGTATGCATCTGACTTGGCAAATTCCATAAAACGATTCATCGCCAACATGTAAATGTCAGCCAAACCATACTGACGTGGCACCTGTACCCACTTATCATCAAGCAATCGTTGGTTCAATGCCAACAGCAAACCATGCACCTGGGCTGGCTCGTTTGATTCTGACAAATCGTGCACGTTAGTAATCATTGTTTGAACACGGTCAAGGTCCGCTTGCAAGTGTGCCGTGTACCCCGTTACACGGTCATGTAATTCCCTAAGCATGTTATGTTACTTCCCTTTACTCTTTTTAGCTGTTGGCTTGGTTGTTTCTACCGTACCAGCCAATGACTTCACATAGTCAGCATATAGTGACTCTGCCTTTGCAGCAAACGTCTCAAAGTCACCGAAAGTTTCTTCAATAGCGTGTTGTTCATAAGCCAAGACAGACTCTTCCTTTTCAAGCGCCAACAATTGTTCTTCGTTCTTAGCGATTAACATTGGCAAGTCAGCAGCCTTCTTATCAGTCGCATCCAATGCATCCAACTTAACTTGCAATTCAGCTAGCTCATCACCATTTCGCTTGAACAAGCCCTTCTTGTTTTCGAGCTCAGTCTTTTTCTCTTCCAGCTCAGCGCGTTCCTTATCACGATCAGGTTGGCCAGCAACCGTTTCGCGCATACCCGTCAAAAGACGTTCGATTTCAGCACGCTCAGTTGCGTGGACGGTTTCTTCAGTCTTTGACAATTCAACTGACTGCTTCAACAATTCAAAGGCAGCCTTGTTGAAAATGAACGTGACTGAAAACGGATCAAGCACACCAAATTCGCGACGGTCCCACCAGTCACCAAAGAACAAGTGGAATACCCCAACTTCCGTTTCTTCATAGAAGAAGAATGGGAACTTCTCTGACAAATAGGCAATCAAGTTCTTGGCAACATGGTGGCTAATCTTGGGACGCAAATCATCCACAAGCGCAGCCAACACACGGTTGTTATCCGCACCAGCTGCATCATGCACCGTCATGTTGTAACGCCGTGCATCAATCATCTCAAAAATTTGACGATCATCCCCAGCCATAATCGCCTCTTCAAACTTGGTCAAAAAGGCTTGCTTCTTTTGCAAATCGCCTTGTAGTTCGTCGGCCAAGTTGCCAGTCTCTGTCTTATAATATGGCGTTTCTTCCATGACCCCTCATCTCCGTTTTTCTCGTTTTTGTTAATTACAATTTTACCATAGGAAACTTAATTGTAGCGGTCTCCACCGAGATTCAACATCTTTGAAACAAAAAAGACCGCACACCTAGCAAATCGCCAAGTGTGGGCCTTCCTTATCAGGAATTAATCCCTTGTTTAATTATTAGTGCATCGTCTGACTACCGGCCAGGCTCAACTCAGTTTGCAACGGTTGTACGCCCGTCAACGCGATTGATCGTGAATCTGGTTGGCTAACACCAACTGAGATTTCAAAGCGGTCACTATCAATAAAGTTGCGACCTTGCGCATCGAACACTTCAAAGTCTTGCGGACGCAAATCAAACGTAATTGTTTGCTTAGCCCCCTTACCCAAATAGACGCGCTTGAATCCCTTCAATTGGGCATTTGGCACCGCAAATTCTGATCCCAAATCCTTCACGTATACTTGAACAACTTCATCTGTGTCAAAATTACCCGTATTTTGAATCGTTGCCGTCACTGTTGCCGTATCTTCATATGACTTCACTTGCAAATCTGACAATTCGACTGATGAGTACGTCAACCCATAACCAAATGGATACAATGCCTCATCCGTCATGTAACGGTATGTGCGTCCTGCCATGTTGTAATCTTCAAACGCTGGCAGATTATCTGTATTCTTGTAGAACGTTACAGGCAGCTTTCCTGATGGACTTACCGCACCAAACAAGACATCCGCAACAGCCAAACCACCACGAGCACCTGGGTACCAAATTTGCATAATGGCGCGCAAGTTAGGGTGGTTCTCCAAACCATCCAATTGCAATGATGATCCTGAAGCCAACAGAACAACCACTGGCTTACCAACAGCTAGCAAACGCTCCAACAATTGACGTTGACGACCTGGCAATGACAAGTTTGGCTTATCACCCGCGCCCTGTGAGTTACCAGCATCCCCTTCTTCACCTTCAATCGTTGAATCAAGTCCCAAGACTGCCACAACGACATCCGAGTGTTCAGCTGCAATAACCGCTTCTGACTCACGTTCATCCGCCTTAGCCAATGGCTCGGCAGCGTGGTCTTGGAACAATCCTGACCCAATGCTGTAGTGAACTCGCACATCATCACCAAGACGCTCTTGAATACCCTCCAAGATGGTATATGAATGTGATGGTGTACCGAAGTAGTTACCCAACAAAGCGATTTCTGAGTGCGCATTTGGCCCAACAACGGCAATCGCTTCCATCGTTTCCTTGTGAAGTGGCAAAACGCCATCATTCTTCAACAAAACAAATGACTTCTCAGCCGCAATTTCTGACAAGTTATTGTGTGCCTTCGTATCGTTCGCTTCGTATGGAATGGCATCATACTCATTATCCGTTGCAAACATTCCTAGACGGACACGCGTTGCGTAGAGTGAAATAACTGCATTGGTAATTTCTTCTTCAGTCACCAAGCCACGGTCCAACGCTTCATGCAAAGATTGCTCGATGTGACCAGCAACCAAGTTCAAGCCGGCCTTGATGGCCAATCCCATCGTTTCAGCGGCATCCTTTGTATACTTGTGGTTCTCATGCACATCTTCTGGCGCCATGTAATCTGAGACGACGTGCCCTTCAAATGACCACTTATCATGCAAAATGTCCTTCAACAACATTTCACTAACCGAAGCTGGTACGCCATCAACTGCGTTATACGCCGTCATGATACTTTCAACATCGGCTTCTTCAACTGCCGCCTTAAAAGCTGGCAAGTACGTCTCGTACAAGTCCTTGTCTGATACGACTGCATCAAACCCGTGACGCAAACCTTCCGGACCTGAGTGGACAGCGAAGTGCTTTGCCGTCGCAGCCAACTTCAAGTACTTAGCTTGCCCCTGCAACCCCTTGATAAAGGCTACACCAAACTTTGACGTTAGGAATGGATCTTCACCATATGTTTCATGCCCACGACCCCAACGTGGATCACGGAAAATGTTCACGTTAGGTGACCAGAACGTCAATCCCTTATAAATGTCACGATCATCGTGCTTCGTAAACTCGTTATACTTGGCACGTCCTTCCGTTCCAATCACATCGGCAATTTCATTAATCAAGTGGTCATCAAACGTTGCCGCAAGTCCGATTGCTTGTGGGAAAACCGTCGCCACACCAGCACGTGCCACACCGTGCAACGCTTCGTTCCAGTAGTTGTATTCCGGAATGTTCAAACGGTCAATGGCTGGTGCTTCATACTTAATTTGGCCAATCTTTTCATCGATCGTCATTTGGTCGACAATCACCTTAGCTTGGCGGCGGGCTTCTTCGTGCGTGAGTTGCTGGGTCATATCAATACTCCTAAACATAAATCATTTCAATTAATAGTAATTTTGAAAGCGCTTTCTAACACCGTTATTTATACCATGTGTTATGTTTTTCGACAAACCGCCTAAATGCTTACCAAATATGAATAGGACGATAAACAATATACAAGCATCATACCCGACACATACGTTAATCGATTTTACTTTATTTGACTTGTGATACATTTCACACATTGTGAATGAACTATGCACAAAAATTGATTAACATAACCGTAATATTGAACCAACAAAAAAAGACAGCATCACGACCTAAATCGTAATGCTGTCTTTTAACAGTCTATTAAACTGATTTCAAATCTTAGTTAAGTAATAAATTACTTAGCGATGATTTGCTTGTACTCTTCACGAGTAACAACTGATACTTGGCGACGGTCACGGCCCAAACGACCGAACTTTACGACACCATCAGTCAAAGCGTACAACGTGTCATCGTTTCCACGACCAACGTTTACACCTGGGTAGATGTGCGTACCGCGTTGACGGTAAATGATTGATCCAGCCTTGATGTCTTGACCATCAGCACGCTTCGTTCCTAGACGACGACCTGCTGAGTCACGACCGTTGGCAGAAGATCCGCCTCCCTTGTGGTGGGCAAGCATCGTCAAGTTGTTCAAATTCAATTGCATGATTTAAATCCTCTTCTTTCCGATGTCTTAGGCAATAGAGTCGATGACAACCTTAGTGTATGGTTGACGGTGACCTTGCTTCTTGTGTGAGTGCTTCTTTGGCTTGTACTTGAAAGTAACAACCTTCTTTTCCTTACCTTGCTTCTCAACAGTACCTGATACAGTAACACCTTCAACGTAAGGTGCACCGATCTTGCCGTCAGCGAAGACAACCTTGTCGAATACGACCTTGTCTCCTTCAGCGGCGTCCATCTTTTCGACGTAGATTACGTCACCGGCAGAAACCTTGTATTGCTTTCCGCCGTTCTCAATGATTGCATATGCTGCCATGAGTTTGCAGACCTCCATAAAATATTTTTCTAAAAAAACTTAGACTCACCGAGTCCGCGAGTTCCAAGGAACTACTTAATACAGACCACGAGTGGTTGCAGTTTGTGGATTCCACAAACACAACGTAGATAATTATAAAACAAGTTCTAACTAAATACAATAAAATCCCCCACAAATCGTGGAGGACTTCTAAGTTTTTCATGCAGCTGGTGGGACTCGAACCCACAACCGCTCGGGTAGAAACCGAGTGCACTATCCAGTTGTGCTACAGCTGCAAAAAAAGATGAGTTGGCATAACTTACCAACTCATCTATTGTACGTTTAAAACGCTGGTGAATCAAGGTCAGAAGCGTCCAAAACCGCACGAACTTCTTGATCAATATCATCCTGTGTCAATTTAAGTTCGACTAGGCCGAGTTTCAAAAATGACCGCCAGGCATGTGAAAAATCAGCTTGGCGCTTTTGGTGATAAGAATTTAGCAACATCGTCTTAATACCAATAAATTGGTGGGCCAAACGCATTTGTGGGAAGCGTGAAAACTTAGCCAAGTCCTCATCCTCAAGCACCATCAAGTGCGTCCATTGCTGCTTCAAACTAATCAACAAGAATTGGGCGAAGGCAGTCGCATACAACGCCTTCACTTCAGCATTGCTTGTCATCACTGCATTATGTGGCACATCATTGTTGATCGCTTCAACGCGTAACATCAAGGCACTCAATGACACGTCTAGATTCAAATAATCATTCAACAAGACATCCTTAGGCCCGATTGGATTTTCCCAATCAGCCACAACTGCGCGATATGACTCACGTGCTTCACGCAAGTAACCTGCAATATCCATCGTCATTATTCCGCCTCGTCTGACGCTTGTGGTTGCAACACTTCAACTTGTGGCGCTGCAGAAGTTGCGGCCGCAGGCTCCGTTTCAACTGGTGTACCATATGAAATCAGACCTTCACGTTGCAATCCAAAGACAAGCTCATCACTCTCAATTGCCAAGTAACGACGTTCCGTCAAATACCAGGCCCCGATGAAGTCATAATCCAACAAGACATCCAACCATGAAATGGCATCGCGACCATCAATGACTTGGAAGTGCCAACGTTGGGCACCAATTGCCGTGGCATCGTTAACGTAGAAGATACGGACTTCAACGCCATTCTCCAACATCAAGCCAGCACCATTTGGAATGCTTTGCAAGAAGTAGTCTGAATCAGCTGACAGAACAAACAAACGATCCAACATCCCCGCTGGCATTTCAGTTTGTACCAATGGATACAAGAAATCATCGCGCGTTTCAAGAATGTTGTAGTCCACTTGATAACCGAACTCGCGCTCCATGTAACGACCGAACTCCGTCAACAACGTAGCCAACGTACGAATGCGTGCTGCCGTTGTCTTCTTACGGAAGTTTTCAACCATCAAATCAGTGATAGCTTCAGCATTAAACAAAATTTGCTTACGCTCAAGTGACCAGTAAAATAGACGCGCCTCAGTACCCAACTCAACAAAGTAAGCACCACCGTTGTTATCGTCGTTCACAACGAATTCAAAGGTTGCTGGCACATCCAAATCAGTCATCACCAACGTCAACTCTTCACGCTCAGCTGGCGTCAAAATATCATAGGCTGGCATCCCCGCAAATGAAAGGAAACGATCCATCGCCATCAAGTACCAGTCTGCCTTCGCATATTGACGTGGCACTGTCACCCATTCTGTATTAAGGTGCGCATTTGTTAGGCGTTGCGCCAACATGTGGACCTTCTTCGGATCATTTGTTTCAGCAAGCTCACGAACTTGTGCTAAGGTTTGTTGAATTTGACCAATATCATCGCTCAACAAATCAACGTATGAAACAACGCGTTCACGTAGGTGTTCTGTCATGCTTATTCACCTCCCTGTTCGGCTACCAATGATGAGACATAGTCCACATACAATGAGCCGACCGCGTTTTGGAAATCAGCAAATGAGCCAAATGCATCGTTAATTGCACGTTGCTCATAAATCAAAATCGTATCTTCCTTTGAGTAGTTCAAGATTTGGGCGTTGTTCTCAGCAATCAAATCAGGAACCGCTGCCGCCTTAGCATCAGCCGCGTCC
>Peterbilt_p2__coassemble_552_pt1 | contig 26424 bp, 16 predicted proteins | sample Peterbilt_p2__metabat2_low_PE_035 | metagenome-assembled genome bin Peterbilt_p2
GTTCTATATTGGTTTCAATAATTGAATTTTGAAAATGACTCGTATCTTTTGGGGTACGGGTCATTTTTTTATTTTCCCGTATTAAGCACAAATTTAATCCTGTTTTCTTATGAAAGCGCTTGCATGTGTCCGAAAAGTAAGTTATATTAAGCCGGTGAGATATTTTAATTACTTATTGTGAGGGGAAAACGTAATGAAGATTAACGTTTGGTTTATTTTTTTCTTTGGGGCATTGGGTGGCTTGCTCTTTGGATTTGATACAGGAATTATTTCTGGTGCTTCGCCACTTATCGAAAGCAATTTTAAGTTGACGGTTGCTGAGACCGGATTTGTTACGTCAGCCGTGTTGATTGGATCAGCGGCTGGTGCGCTAGGGGTTGGACCGCTAGCTGACCGCTTTGGTCGTAAGAAGTTGTTGATTTTAGCTTCTTTGTTCTTTATCGCCGGTTCATTGATGACGGCATTCGCTACTGGCTTCGGTACGATGGCAATTGCGCGTATCGTATTGGGCTTGGCGGTTGGGTCAGCGTCAGCGTTGACGCCAGCTTACTTGGCCGAATTGGCACCTGCTAAGCACCGTGGTTCATTGGGTTCAATGTTCCAATTGATGATTACGGCCGGAATTTTGTTGGCTTACGTGTCTAACCTTGGCTTCTTGGGTCACGACTTCATGGGTATCCGCGACTGGCGCTGGATGCTTGGATCAGCTTTGATTCCAGCTGTTTTGTTGTTCATTGGTGGTTTGTTGCTACCAGAATCACCACGCTTCTTGTTTGCGAAGGGTGATAAGGAAAATGCAGAGCGCGTTTTGACTCACTTGCGCGCCAAGTCAGGTGAATCAGTCGAAGCCGAATTGGCTGCCATGGCTGAAGTTGATAAGCAACCAAAGGGTGGTTTGAAAGACTTGTTCACAATCGCCCGTCCAGCCGTAATTGTCGCGATCGGAATTATGTTCTTGCAACAATTGGTGGGTATCAACTCAGTGATTTACTTCTTGCCACAAGTGTTCATCAAGGGATTTGGCTTTAACGAAGCCAACGCCATTTGGATTTCAGTTGGAATCGGTGTGGTTAACTTCGTGGTGACGATTTTGGCAACCATGATTATGGATAACTTCAACCGTAAGACATTGTTGACGTTTGGTTCAATCGTCATGACGGTCGCTTTGGCTATCTTGACGGTTTTGAACTACACGGTATCTGTTGAAACGGCCGCGATTCCAACGATGTTGTTGATTGCAACGTACATCTTCGGATTCGCTATTTCATGGGGACCAATCGCTTGGTTGTTGATTGGTGAAATCTTCCCAATGTCAGTGCGTGGAATCGGATCATCAATCGGTTCAGCTGCCAACTGGATTGGAAACTTCTTGGTATCACAATTCTTCTTGGTTTTGTTGGCTGTCTTCCACAACAACGTGGGTGGACCTTTCGGGGTCTTCGCCGTCTTTGCCTTCATCTCAATCTTCTTTGTTCGTTACCTCGTGCCAGAGACGCGTGGTAAGTCATTGGAAGAAATCGAAATGGAATTGCGCAAGTAATAACTAAATAGAAAACAAAAAGGCTCGTACGTCGCAAAACGTACGAGCCTTTCTTCATGTACCTGGCTAAAAGCCGAGAAATACGTCTCAAAAGTACATGAAGGGTTAGTCGGACTTTTAGTATACAACGATTGAGCGTATATTAATAGGTACTAGATTTAGTGAGAAGTGTTCTGAAGAATGGAGTGATAATCATGGCTAAGAAAGAGCGTATTAAGAAGATCCTTGTCGAGCAAATTCTTGATAAGGCTAAGATTCCATATGAAAGCATTGTGTTTGCTGGTGGTATGAACCGTGATCAAGCCGAATTGGATAATTATGGCCTAACTGACCATGATATCTACAAGACGTTGGCGTTGATTGGAAACGTAACCGGGCCAGTTATCGGTATCGTACCAATGGATGCCCACTTGGATGAAAAGAAGTTGGCAGCCGTTTCAGGCAACAAGAAGGTCAACATGATTCCAACGAAGGATTTGCAAAAGACGACCGGTTACATTCACGGCGCGAATAACCCAGTTGGTATCTGGCAAACGAAGAAGTTCCCAATTTACTTTGATAACAGTGCCAAGGAAGCCGGTACGATTACGTTGTCAGCTGGTGAAGTGGGTCGTTCAATCCGTTTGGACGCCGAGCAATTGGCTGAGTTTGTCCACGCAAAGTTTGCGGATATTCGTACGGCTGACTAACCATGAGCTGGACGATTATTTGGCAAACGTGGGTCTTTGTCATTGGCATTTTCTTTGTGTTGCCACTTATTGGTAGTGCGTTGATTTCAGTGGTGACAACCCGCACGAACCAACATTTGATGCGCGCATTTGGACTCAATGCACCGCTCATCTTTGGCTGGTTTGGCGTGATGATTCATGAAGTTTCGCATGCGGTGATGTCAATTATCTTTGGCCACCATGTCGACAAAATCAAGTTGCTCCAAAATCCGTTTAAGGAAGGCAATGAGAATCGCATGGGTTATGTGTCACATGCTTGGAATCCAAAGAATAAGTACCAACAACTCGGTAACTTTTTCATTGGTATGGCACCGATTTTCGGCATTGCCTTAACCAGTTGGGGGTTAACAAAGCTATTGTGGCCACAACTGCTAATTGGGTTTCACGACGGCAGTAGCGTATGGCTGAATACCGCATGGTGGCAAGTCGCTCTGTGGATTTATGCCATTTTGAATTTGAGTTTGGCATTGAATTTGAGTGATGCTGATTGGCAGAATACCAAGAGTGGTGCGCTGTACTACTTTATCTTTTTGACCATCGTTGCCTTGGGTGTTGGCCTATGGATTAACGATGCGTTTATTATTTGGGAAACCGTTGGTCGTCCAATCGCCTACTTCTTTGGTGGCGTGTTGGCAGCGACGTTTATCATGTACATGTTGACCGCGATTATCGGTCGACGCTAATAAAATTTGGGGAATAATGATGACAAAAACAGAAGAACAACAATTGGTTGCTATTACTGCTTTTATGCAAAAGGTGCTTGGCGGGGATGAATCAGGGCATGATACGACGCACATTGATCGCGTTGTGGCGCTAACCAAGCACATTTTGACGACTGAGCCAACCGCAGATGAGTTTATCGCGGTAGCTGCCGCGACGTTGCATGACACGTATGACGATAAGTTATTTAAAAATGTCACAAGCGCCAAACAAGCGGTTGTCGACATGTTGACGGATAATGGTATTGATGAGGCTAAACAGGCCGAGATTTTCCAAATTATCGATAACATGTCATGGAGCAAGCAACGTTTCGGCAACCCGGAGCCACTCACATTGGCCGGTCAAATCGTGCAAGATGCTGATCGTCTCGAAGCAATTGGGGCGATTGCCGTGGCTCGTGTCATTCAATACGGTGTCCAAAAGCACCACATTTTGTATGACCCAACGATGCCGCCACGCGATTTGAAGACCAAGGCCGATTATCGTGATGCGACGGGCGAAACGATGATTAACCATTTCTATGAAAAGCTATTTTTGCTCAAGGACTACCTCAATACTGACGAAGGGAAGCGAATTGGTGCGAAGCGCGATGCGATTATGCATGAATTCGTGGCACAGTTTGAAGCGGAGTGGGCAGGAACTGATTATCTAAACTAAAAAATATAAGGAGGCTATATGGACGGAATTAGCAAGAAAGAGCGAGGTGTCTTGATCATCTTGATTGCGGGAGTCTTTTTGGGATTCTTGAATCAAACGTTGATGAACACGGCCTTGCCACAAGTCATGGCAGACTTCCACATCTCAACCGCCCTTGGTCAATGGATGACGAACGGGTACATGCTGGTGAATGGTGTGATGGTGCCACTAACAGCCTTCTTAATTCAACGCCTTAAGACGCGAACGTTGTACTTAAGCGCGGTATTTGTATTTGCGGTGGGAACCTTGGTCGCAGGGTTCGCGCCATCATACCCCATTTTGATTATGGGACGTATGATTCAAGCGGCCGGAGCGGGTGTCTTCGGACCGTTGATGAACGTGGTCGTGATGAACCTGTTCGCGGCTGACCGACGTGGTCAAGCGATGGGGATTATCGGGCTGGCGTTGAACTTTGCGCCAACCATCGGACCAACGCTATCTGGATTCGTGGTGTCTAACCACTCATGGCGCTGGTTGTTCTTAGGAATTGCACCACTGATCATTATTGATTTGATTTTGGCCTTTATTTTCTTGAAGAACATCGGTCAACAAAAGTTCTTGAAGTTCAACTTCTTGGGGATGGTCCTCTCAAGTATCGGATTGGGAAGCTTGCTATACGGGTTCTCAAACGCCGGTACGGGTAACTGGCTAAGTCCTGACGTTTGGGCATTTTTGCTAATCGGTATTGTCGTAACGGCGTTGTTCGTCTATCAACAAACCCACTCAAAGATGCCATTGCTGAACTTTGATGTCTTCAAGTATCACAACTTCACGATGGCAACGTTGATTAACGTTGTCTTGATGGCTGCCTTGTATGGTGGTGCCTTGATGTTGCCACTTTACATGCAGACCGTTCGTGGTTAATCAGCCTTTATTTCAGGGTTGGTTTTGCTACCTGGTGCCTTGATTACGGCGTTCCTATCGCCAACATCAGGTAAATGGTATGACCAGTTCGGTGTAAAACGCCTGGCCCCAATCGGGTTGGTATTTGTGGTTATCGGAACGATTGTCTTGGCGACATTGCAACTGGATTCACCAATCTGGTTGCCAGCGGTCGGTCAATTCATCCGTCAACTTGGTTTGGTTATGGTCACGATGCCAATTCAAACCGAGGCCTTTAATTCATTGCCACTTGAGATGGTGCCTGATGGATCAGCAATGTACACGACGATTCGTCAGGTCGCTGCGTCATTTGGAACGGCGGCTTTGATTACCGTCTACAGCCTGGTTTCACTAGGCGCACCAGCAAAAATGGCCCAAGCGCGTGCCGATTTGGCTGGTATTCACGCAGCCTTTTGGATTGCGACCGGTTTGGTCGTCTTATCACTCGGATTAACGCAATTGTTTAAGCAACGTTCTAACGCCTAATTTTAAAAAGTGGTCCAACCAAAACTTTTGGTTGGACCACTTTTGTGTTACGATAAAACCGGATTAAAAACGGGAGGGCATAGACAAATGCCAACTGAAGTACTGTACATGAAAGTGCTTGGGGATTTGAAGGATCGCATCTACAAGCGCGAATTCCCAAACTTGAAATTGCCAGATGAACGATCATTGGCCTTGTCTTATGATGTATCACGCAGCTCAATCAAGCGTGCGTTGAACGTCTTGGCCCAGCAAGGAATTATCTTTAAGAAGCGTGGCTCAGGAACCTTCGTGAACCCGCTATATCTCAAAAACCAATCAATGTTCCATGCGATTGGTAATAACTTGGGTGTTTCTGATTCGTTCCGCTTTAACGGCGAAGCACCAGCCATCCAATTGTTGTCATTTGAGACGGAAGAGGCGAACGAAGAAACGCGTTTGGCGCTCTTTTTGGAGCCCGGTGAGCAAGTTTATCGCATTAAGCGTTTGCGTAAGTTGCAAGACCAAGCGTTCATGATTGAGAATGCCTTGGTGCCGGTTAAGTTGCTACCAGAGTTGACCAGTGAGGACTTGGGTCACTCAATGTTCCACTACGCTGAAGCAACGACCAAGAAGGCGGTTACGAAGTCATTTATGACGGTAACGGTTGAGCCATCTGACGAAGATGATCGCAGCCACTTGCAGTTGAGTGAAGTCGAACCAGTCGGCGTGATGGCCGGTATTTACTTCCTGGATGATGGGACACCATTTGAAGTTGGAACGATGCGCGTACACTACAAGTACATGCGTTATAACAGTTTCGTCAGTTTGGACGGTGAATAATCCAAAATTCACAAATTGTTCACATTTGGCTAGAAAAGCGATTATATCAGGCTTTACAGGTGAAAAATAAGCAAAGCACAAAATTGGACCGCACCAATTTTGTGCTTTTTATTGTACCAATTTTTGAAATCTGTTATTATAGTATTTGTAATCCAGAAGATAACTTCTGCGATTGAACCTTTTCTCAAAATTATAAGGAGATTTAATCAAAATGGCAGTAGATTTTGATTCAAAGGAATACCTTGCTAAGGTTGATGCTTGGTGGCGTGCTACCAACTACCTTTCAGCAGGTATGATCTTTTTGAAGAGCAACCCATTGTTCTCAGTTACGAACACACCAATTACGGTGGAAGACGTTAAGGTTAAGCCTATCGGTCACTGGGGTACTATCTCAGGACAAACTTTCCTTTACGCACACGCAAACCGTTTGATCAACAAGTACGATCTAGACATGTTCTACATCGGTGGACCTGGTCACGGTGGACAAGTTATGGTTACGAACTCATACTTGGACGGTTCATACACTGAAAACTACCCTGAAATCACTCAAGATGTTGAGGGTATGTCACGTTTGTTCAAGCGTTTCTCATTCCCTGGTGGAATTGGATCACACATGACTGCACAAACGCCAGGTTCATTGCACGAAGGTGGAGAACTTGGATACTCATTGTCACACGCAACTGGTGCCGTTTTGGATAACCCAAACCAAATCGCATTTACTGTTATCGGTGACGGTGAAGTTGAAACTGGTCCTTCAATGACTGCTTGGCACTCAATCAAGTTCTTGAACCCTAAGAACGACGGTGCAGTTTTGCCAATCTTGGACTTGAACGGATTTAAGATTTCAAACCCAACGATCTTCTCACGTATGAGCGATGAAGAGATCACTAAGTTCTTCGAAGGTTTGGGATGGTCACCACGTTTCATCGAAAACGATGACATCCACGACTACATGGCATACCACGAAAAGGCAGCTAATGTCTTGGACAAGGCCATCGAAGACATCCAAGCAATCCAAAAGGACGCCCGTGAGAACGGTCGTTACGAAGACGGTGAAATTGCAGCTTGGCCTGTAATCATCGCTCGTTTGCCAAAGGGTTGGGGTGGTCCTACTCACGACCAATCAGGAATGCCAATCGAAGATTCATTCCGTGCCCACCAAGTTCCACTTCCTTTGTCATCAAAGAAGATGGAAACGTTGCCACAATTCGAAGAGTGGATGAACTCATACAAGCCAGCTGAATTGTTCAACGAAGATGGTTCATTGAAGTCAGAATTGGCTGAAATGGCACCTAAGGGTGACAAGCGTATGGCTTCAAACCCAATCGCTAACGGTGGACGTCGTCGCGGTGAAGAAGCTCAAGATTTGGCTTTGCCAGATTGGAAGCAATTCGCTAACGACATCAACGAGTCAAACCGTGGAACTGAATTGGCTGACTCAAAGCGCAACATGGACATGAACGTGTTGTCAGGATTCTTCGCTGAAATCTCAAAGATGAACCCAACGTCATTCCGTATCTTCGGACCTGACGAGACGATGTCAAACCGTCTATGGGACATGTTCGAAGTAACGAACCGTCAATGGATGGAAGAAGTTAAGGAGCCAAACGACCAATACGAAGCCCACGAGGGACGTATCTTGGACGCTCAATTGTCAGAGCACCAAGCTGAAGGTTGGTTGGAAGCTTACACGTTGACTGGTCGTGTTGGTGTATTTGCATCATACGAATCATTCCTACGTGTAGTTGACTCAATGATCACTCAACACTTCAAGTGGTTGCGTCACGCCTCAGAGCAATCATGGCGTAACGATTACCCATCATTGAACTTGATCTCAACTTCAACTGTATTCCAACAAGACCACAACGGTTACACTCACCAAGATCCAGGTATCTTGACGCACTTGGCTGAAAAGAAGTCAGACTTCGTTCGTCAATACTTGCCAGCTGATGGTAACACTTTGTTGGCTGTCTTTGGTCGCGCATTTACTGAGCGTCACAAGGTTAACCACATCGTTGCTTCAAAGCAACCACGTCAACAATGGTTCTCAGTTGAAGAAGCTCAAGAATTGGCAACTGAAGGTTTGAAGGCTATTGACTGGGCTTCAACTGTTGCTGAAGGTGAGCAAGCTGACATCGTCTTCGCATCTGCTGGTGTTGAGCCAACGATCGAAACTTTGGCTGCTTTGAACTTGGTTAACGCTGCATTCCCATCTGTAAAGATGCGTTATGTCAACGTTGTTGAGTTGCACCGTTTGCAAAACAAGAACGGTGAGATGAACCACGAGCGCGCTTTGTCAGATGACAAGTTCAACGCTTTGTTCGGTGAGTCAGGAACTCCTGTTGTCTTCGGATTCCACGGATACGAAGACTTGATCGAGTCAATCTTCTACGAGCGTCAACACTTGGGATTGCACGTACACGGATACCGTGAAGATGGTGACATCACTACGACCTACGACATGCGTGTATACTCAAAGTTGGACCGCTTCAACCAAGCTAAGGACGCTGTTGCTGTCTTGGCTGCTAACGGAGTTGTTTCAGCTGATGAGGCTGCTGCATTCGACAAGAAGATGGATGACATCTTGGCAAAGCACTTCGAAGTTACTCGTAACGAAGGTCGCGACATCGAAGAGTTCACTGACTGGAAGTGGACTGCTTTGAAGAAGTAATCTACTGCCGTACGATTAATTTCTAAGCGAAATAAAAATTGACCTGAGGCTGGCTTCGGCCGGTTAAAGGGTAACTTAAAGACCATTACTATTTCTTTCGAGATTTAGTAATGGTCTTTTTGTCGTTCCTGGAAATTTTCATAGAACCCCCACATTTATCAGGCATAGTAGAAGATAGCTTTAAATCGGGGAAGATACTATGGTCAATAAATTTGGAGAATGGATACATAAGCGTATCACGTGGCGATGGACAATTCGCCCACAGTTGAAACAACAACTTTTAAATCTTGATATGAACCTACCTACGGTTTTCTACATTGGTATGCCAGAACACGGTGATTTAGGTGATCACGCGGTTGCGTATGCCACAGAACTTTTTTTGCGTACAAACTTACCAGAACACCAAATTGTAAAAGTGCCAGCTGAAGCGACAGTTGAAGCATTGCCGCTGATTCACCGCATTATTCAACCGGATAACCTGGTCTTGCTACATGGTGGTGGCATCATTGGTGACCGCGAACTAGTTGAAGAGAATTTGCGCCGTTCAGTGGTCGCTTGGTTGAAAGATCAACCAATGATTCAGCTGCCGCAATCAATGTTTTTCAACAGTACGCGCGAACGTGAAATTTCAAAGCAGGTGTATAACACAGCCGAGCGACTAGTCATGTTGGCGCGTGATGAAAAGGCACTGCAAGACTTAACGCAATTGCTACTTTGTCCAGCGATGTTAATTCCAGACATGATTTTGCACTTGAGTGGACGTTTGGCGGCGAGTCGTAAGCCTAGAAATGGCGCCATGTTGATGTTGCATGCATCCGGTAATGATTTCCGCAGGGCAACACAAGAACAGGTCAGAGAGCTGATTAGCGACCTCTTTGGCCGGGTGACGGAAGAAGATTACTTGAACACTAAGCACCTGCATCTAAGTGGCCACAAGCGCGATACAACGCTGCGTGAATGCTGGCGTGCCATGTCAGGCTATGAGGTGTTGGTCACTGACGAAATTCACGGCCTACTATTCGGTTTGATTACACAAACCCCAACGGTTGCCATTGCTGAAGAGTCAGGTTTAATGGGTGCCATGTTTGAAGCGTGGTGTACGGCAGTGCCATGGATTACGCTTTGGTCACCAAACGATGGTCCACTTGATGTGGCGATTGTGGACGTACTTCGTGCCGATGTGTCGCCGGTGGATTATGCGCCACAGTTCGCGCCACTACAGTATTATCTGTCTAATTTTCGTCCCATCCAAAATTAAATAATTTAATTCACATTTACTCCTGAATTCAGTATCAATAAATCTTATTTTCAACAAGAAGGTCACGTAGTATAGACCATTGGAAAGATAGATATTAAAGGGAGATGGAAATGTTGAAACGTGTATTGCTGATTATGCTTGCCTTGGTGAGTATGAGTTGCGTATCAACGGTCGCTCACTCTGACAATCGATCAGAGGCGAGTCAATCAACGTTGTATGAGACACCAGATTTGATTTTGGATGAAAAAGTTTTAGACACGCCGAGTTTAGACACGCGAGTTAGGGCGCGTGACATCGTCAATGGGGAAGATATGACGATGGTGAAGAAGACGGCGTTTCCATTCATGATTACCTTGCTTTGCGTATGGGCTTTGATAATTTATGTCCATGCCTTGCGCACAAAGGACAAAAAGTAGGCCGACTTTGATATACTAGTTATATTAAGAGCCGGAGGAAGATAGCATGATTTTGTTGTTGGTATTAGGAATCGTTATTGTAGTCGTTGGCATTTTGCGTTCGGTGCAACAACACACGGTGCGATGGATGCCACTGATTAGTGGAACTGTTTTGGCAATCGCCATGGCAGTGGGGTTGTATACGGCCCACCATTCAAACTTCTTGTTGACGAAGATGCCATTAGATAAGACACAAAAGATTAAGCCAGCAGCAACCTTATTGGACTTCAAGTTTATTACGACTGAAAAGGGGAGCAATGGTGAAAACCGTTATACCTACAAGGTTGGTAATAAGTCATACCAAACGTTGACGCAAAATGCGGAGACGACGGTGAAGACTGGTGAGACGGCCCAATTGGAAACGATTGTGACGACGTATCAAGCTAAGTCATTGTTTAGCCGCTTCATGTTGTTCGGTGAAACAAAGTTGAAGACTGGTAAGACGCAATACGTGCTAACGGTGCCAAAGGATTGGGACGTGTTAACATCAGCGCAAGTCAAGGAATTGCAAAAGATGGTGAAGGATAGCAACAACGGCATTACTGATGAAGTTGCTATCCAAGTTAAAAAGCAATTCGCTGATCGTGCCAAGGATGACGAGAACTTTATGAAGGATAAGGACGCCCAACAAAAGTTGCAAAGCGACATCGTCAACAAGGTAACGGCCGATCGCCAAGCTAATCTCGAAAAGGCTTTGAACGAAAAAATTCAAAGTTGGCAATAAAAGGCACAATTATTTAACAGTTGCGACAGAAACGTCAAAAACAACAGTTAAGCGACAAGAATTAAACATACAAACTCAAAAATACTCAAACGTGCACATTGCAGTTTGGGTGTTTTTTTTTGCGAAACTGATAGACGTAAGAGAATATCGAAATTATTAAATGATATAAATGCTTAAGGAGATAGCGATATGGCGAAGTGGAAAAATATTGCTTTAATTAGTACGATCGTGGCGCCGATTGCGTTTGGTGTGGGTGACGCCTTAGCGCAAGCAAACCGACCAACGGATAGTGGTGATGGTACAACAGTTGTGCTGCACAAGCGTCAAACAGAGGGCGCTGAAGTGGCAGGCAAGGACGCTGAAAATCTTTACTGGGGTGATGGAAACGAGGATACCAGTTATTTCGGAGATCCCTGGGAGCCGGAAGAGGGCATTTCATTTACAGCTTTTAACCTCGGTAAGATTATTTCCATTGGAAAAGATGGTATGCCCGAAATAGCGGGTACACAGGTTCCGGGAGCTCCAGATGGAGTGAAGTGGAATCAGATTTTGACTGTTTCCAAAGGTGTGGATGCATTAGATAAAGCAAAAGGATATAACGTGGGAGATGACAAGTCCCTAGATGATACTAGAAGTGAGTATGTCATTGAATTCACTGGCTTGAGCAACTTTGATGCAGTTGATTTGCGTAGTGCGCTTGATGCAGCTGAAAAAGAGGGGAAAGTTACAAGTAAGGACTTTGCGAAAACAAAATCAAATGGAACAACAGAACAAAATCTAGCAAATGGTAATTGGATTATCTTGGAAGATATTAAAAACGGAGAACAACCGTCTGATTCTATTGAGACGTTTGCAACACCGATTATTCTTTCACTGCCAATGTTAAATGCAACGACGGACGAGGGTAAGACCAACTGGTTTGGAACGGCGGAAGATTCAAAGCTGAATTTGTACCCTAAGAATTATACGGATACTGGTAACTTGCGTGTTGTTAAGACAGATGGTCAGACTAAGAAGGCCGTTAAGGGTGCAACTATCGCGATTATGCAACTGAGCGACGCAGACAAGAAGACGGCACTTGAAAAAGAGCTTTCTAATGACTTGTTGTCAAAGCCGTTGGACCAGATTGAATCAAAATTGAGTGAGTATGCGGACAAAGATTCGTTGAAGTATGACGTTATTCAAAATGCAGAACAAGGTGTTGTATTTAATGATCTTGTTCCTGGTCAAACATATTATGTACTCGAAATTGCAGCGCCTTCAGGATATTTGCCAAATGGTAAGCTGCAGAAGGCTACTTTGAACCGGGCTAGTGAGGTAACGGGCGATTATACGATTGGCGGTGACCAAGATACAACTGTCGATCACAAGGGTGGAACGTATAAGCTAGTGAACTACGATAAGCCAAATCTAGACAAGGACATCAATGTTTTGAAGCCAGTTCAGGTTGGTGACTTGGAAGTCACGGGCTACACCGATGAGACCAACGAAGAACCTGTTTATGACAATGCAAACGCTGATTATCACAACGAGGCAGCGTTTAAGAATAATGATTTGTTATTCGGAGTTTCTCGTGGTAAGGCGTTTAACTATACAATTGACCTGGAAACGAATGCTGACTTGGGAACGTATACGCAATTTGGAATTACTGATAATATTCCGTACCAAGTAAACATCAACAGTTGGACGTTGTATGGACGATTTGGTACGGGTGGGGTTCTCGACCTCAAAGAGAAGCCTTCGGTTACTCAACAAGGATTGGTTCCACTGATTCAGGCTGTTGACCCGGACGGAGATAAGCCTGACCACTCAACTAGTGACGGGTTACACCAAGAGCGAGTTGAATACAACACGGAAAATATCGATCCAACGAAGCGCGGGGTTTCATTTAAGTTCTATAACCAAGAATCAGCAGACATCTTTGGATACCCATATGAGGTGGCGCTAGAATCGGACGCTAATTACCGCGAGTCACTGGCTCAACAAACTGAATGGATTTCAGCAAACTTGATTCACATGTGGGGAGCTAATAGTCAGTACTCATTTGATGATAAAAATCAAGCTGTTCAGATTGGAGCAACGGCAGATACTAAGAAGCTAATGAACGGTGAGATGAACATCTACTTTAAAGATAAGTTTTTAAAGGCTTACTCATCATTTAATAAGTTCACGACGCTTACAGATGAGCAAGGTTTGTCATCAAGTCTGGTGTTTAAGATGAATGCGCAAACAAATTCAGCGGCACAAGCAAACGTTGGTGGATCAAACACAACTGTTAAAGAGGGCGAAGGTGATCAACCACGTGCTGACATGATTAACAATTATGTGACGTTTAACTATAAAAATGGTTATGTAAGTGGTTCGCCATATGACCAAGCCCAGACAAATGCTGTTGGTTGGGAGTTCCAAAAGACAGATTCAAAGGGAAATCCAATCAGTGGCGCTGGATTTGATTTGGGGCGTCGTGTTACGTCAGAAAACGTTGAAAATGTTATTTCTCAATTGATTGGAAATACGAACAACGGGAATGTAGTATCAAATGACACAAAGCTGCACATGGCCGATAAGATTGGCTTCACAGGTAGTGAACAATCTAAGATTGATCAAGTTACAGCGTATTTAGACAAACAAGAAGACAATTTGCGTGAGGCTGTAAAGGGTGATAACGAAACGTTTGTTTGGTTTATCCACTTGGATGCTAAGGGCGAAGATGGTACTGATAAGAACAAGCAACCAATCGTTGATGCCATGGATTCACACATGGAAATGGGTGACATCTACTGGGTAACGGATAAGCGTTGGGCAACGACCCACTTGTCTGGTACAGAGCGTGGGTACTTCCAATACTGTGGATTGGCAGACGGCCAATACATGTTGCATGAAGAAATTGTGCCAAAGGGCTTCAAGCAAATGGAAGACATGAAGTTCACAATTGGAGCTGACAACTCATACTATGTCCAGAATGGAAAGTCAACGAACGATGAGTACCCATTGGTAACGTCAACGGGTGACAATCAACAAATGGTTTCTGATAATCAAATTACCGGACATGTGGGTGATGACGCTGAAGCTGGGGATAACTGGGTAGGAATTAAGAACTACAAGAAGTCAGTTTTGCCAGTTGTTGGTGGTGTTGGTGCTTTGAGTTTATTGTTCATCGGAGCAATCGCGATGATCGCCTCATACATCAAGCGTAAGACAGATATGCGCGAAAACTAAGTCGCTAAAAAAATCCACAATTTCAGAGTTTATTCAAAAACGACTGTAATAAACCTGTAATAAAACACATAAGATGTAAAATACCTAAACGTGCATATAGCAGTTTAGGTATTTTTTTTCGGCAGAATTATAGAGTAAAGAAAAAAACAAACAAATCGAGCCACGAGTGGGTAGATTGTATTTTTAAGGAGATATGCTATATGGCTAAATGGAAGAATGCTTTGTTGATTTCAACAATCGTTGCACCTATTGCATTTGGGGCTTCGCCATTGGGAGATGTGTTGGCTGCACCAAAGGCTGATCGACCAAGTAAGACATCTGTTGTTTTGCACAAGCAATTGACATCAGATAATGGTAATTCAGAAGTTTCATACTGGGGAAATGGAAAGGATAGCGCCACTGCTGCACCGAACAACCCATTCACGGGAGATGATACGTGGAAGCCTGCAGGGCCAAACTTTGAATTTACAGCTTTCCAAATCCCAACTAAGGTTCAGACTGCAGCGGAGGTTGTTGATCCTGATACTGGTGCAGTTACACCAGCTAAGTATGAAAAGGTTATTTCATTTGACAAGGATGACGCAACCGAGGAACCAAAGATTTCAGATGAAGCAATCGCACCTGGTAAGTTGCAATTGAATGGCCAAGACATGAAGTGGTCTGATTTGATTAAGGCCACGGAACAACCGATGGAAGGTGATGATGATGCCCATGAAGCAAGTAACACAAATAAGGACTATGTTATCCAATGGTCACTAGGTGTAGCCAGTGAAGCGGCCCAAGACGCATTTACTAAATGGGTAACAAATGCAACGCCAGCTGATAAGCAGGGAATTATCCTTGACGATATTGTTGATGAGACGGATGCCTCTGGTAAAGCAGTGTTTAACGGTTCAGGAGACACAGGTACTCAAGATGCTTTGTCTAATGGTAACTGGATTATCCTTGAAACAGATAAGCCTAAGACGGCAGGTGTTACGACGATTCAACAAGGTATGGTTCTTAGTTTGCCTATGATGGATGCATACTCAATTAAGAGTGAGGGTGTTGATTCAGATAACTACTGGTTTGGACAACCAAAGGCAGGCGCAACATACACTGACAACGTACTGAACTTGTATCCAAAGGACTTTTCTGAAACTGCAACTATGACGGTTAAGAAGGTGGACTCAACTTCAGGAGCTGAACTGGCTGGCTTTAACTACACGGTATTTGTGGCAAGCAAGGCAAACCAAGAGGCTATTCAGACTGCGCTTACAACTGCCGTGAAGGGTGGTGCGACGGTCGCAGCCACTTTGGCTGACATGCTAGCAAATAAGAAGATTGTTTCTATCGAAAGTACGAAGTCAACGGGAAGTAACGGACAAACACCAGACTTTGACCTTGACCCAACGAACGATCTAGATAGCAACACAGATCAAACGTACTTTATCGTGGAGTCTGGCGTTCCTGCTGTGACGGATCCTGAAAATACGCACTATTTGCTAGATGCAACTATTCAACCAATGGTGTTTACTGAAGGTGGTGCGGATACGTTGACTGTAGCCAACCCAAACATCAAGTTTAATGGTGCTGTTTGGGACGTAAACAACTTTAAGCCGGATATTGACAAGAGTATCACAATTGGTGATGCGACCGAGGCGGGGTCATCAGCAACGTTTGGTCAAAAAGAAGGTGATAGCGACGGTAAGGACGGAGGCGATAGCACATATGGTGTTGATCGAGGACAAGAATTCTTGTGGAATATCCAAACGGATTTGAGTACTGATGCCAGTGATTATGATCGAGGATATGAAATTGTTGATACGTTGCCATACCAAACTAACTGGATGTCAGCTTCGGTTGATGTCGCTGGTATTGCAGGATTGTTCGCACTTACGCACAATGTGCCAGGCGATGTTACTGGTGGTTTGACGGGACACGGTATCACGTATGGAAATGGTACAGAGACTGTTGATGTTTTGAATCCTGGTACGGGTGCTGATCAATATGTCTTGCCTTCAGGTTGGACGTATAATGCTGGGTTGACATTGACAGCAGATTATGACGCTCTTGCTTCTGATGCCAATGTGAAGGCCGCTGTTGACGCGATTTTGCCAGCGGCATCACAAAGTGACAACGGTTTGAGAGACTGGTTGAATGAGCACATTGCAATTAGCGGTGTGTCTTCAACGTACTCATTTGATTCGCAAAAGCGTGTTGCTACGCCAGTGCAAAACGATGTTACGGGTGCAACTAACAAGGGTGCTGGACAATTGAAGATTTCTCTTGATGATAAAGCTCGTGAGTTGTTCTCGGCAATGGCCGCAGCGCAAACTACTGCTTCTAAGCGAACGATTGATCTAGAATTGACTGCAAAGGCAAATTCAGCTGCCCAAGCTACGGACACGATTAAAAACAAGTCTGATTTTAATGTAGAAAACCAGTTTGATTCAACAACTGATAAGGACACGGTTAACACGTTCGATGCAGGTTGGGAAATCGTGAAAACAGATGCAGATGATGAGCCATTGGCTGGAGCAGGATTTGATTTGGCTGTAGAAATTCCGTCTGATCCGGTAAAGCGAGCAGCTTTGTTAAATAATTTCTACACAGGAAAGGGAAGTACCGACTTCATTTATAACGCACCGGATACAGAAGCTGGGCAAGAAGCACGTACAAAGTGGGAAAACATGTTCTTGGCTGCAGCCAAGAGTAAGCAATTCTCTGCTGACGAAGAAGCAAATCAGAATTTGAACATTTTTGAAGAAGATGGTGATGGAAACTTCAAACTAAAGGATGATACTGAGTTGAGGACCCTTGCTTGGGAAGGTACGTATGAAGCGGGTAAGCCAGCTGAATCTAGCGCCTCACAATATTTGCGTGTACGATTGATTTCAATGATGACGTCCGCTGATTATCAACCAACTGGCCAAGGTGTGTTGTACTTTATGCACAAGGACGCAGAGACTGGAGCGTCTATGCCTTCTATGGATATGTCGTCAGCAGATCCTGAGGTAATGGGTGACGTTATTTGGACGCCAGTTGCTGCATGGGCAACGAACCACCTTACTGATGACGCTGGTTACCTACAATATTGCGGATTGGCTGCCGGAAACTATGCTTTGATTGAAACAAAAGCACCAACAGGATACGCACTGATGGACACTGAGCCATTCACGCTTGGCGGTACGGATTTTGAGCACGCCGAAAAGTTTACACTTGGTAAGCCGGGAACTACACTTACAAGCGGTTCAGCAAAGCCTGATCAAAATGGCGAGGGGCCTGCCTCTGGTACAATCGATGGTAAGGCAGACATTGACGATGACGTGCAAATTATCGATCAACAAAAGTCAATCTTCCCATTGGTCGGTGGACTTGGTACGTTGTTCGCAGTCATTGCTGGATTGTTGGCAATGGGACTTGCATTGTTGAAGCGTAAGAAGGATATGAAGAACGAAGCTTAATTTGTAAGCTAGAATAACGTTATACATTCCAGAAAACGTGACAAGACATATTAGAAAGACGAGATTGATCCCGCCTTTGCGATGATATCTTTCTTACGATATGTTGAAAAACACGAAAACGGTAATCGAATCAGAAATGATTTGATTACCGTTTTTCGATAGACTGTGTTGAAAACTCACTCTTCACAAAATGCCCACGAATAACAAAATTCAGGCACAAATTAAATAGAAAAGTGAAACACAAAAACGGCGGAAACGCCGTTTTTTTTTGTGAGAATTTTACTGTGAAGAAAAACTCATACGTGGTCAAGTATGGGGTTAAAAATAAGGATATGATTTTTGAGGAGATACGCGGATGAAAAAGCATCGTTCATTACTATTAATGGGGACGTTGATTGCACCGATTTTGCTAACGACTGGGGATGCGTTGGCAACGTCAGGCATCAATAAGACACCAACAAGCACAAGCGTTATGATTCACGCTATTACAGATGTTAGTGATACTGACCCTGCTGATGCACCAACGTTGTGGGGATCAGGTGAAGAAAAGGATTTGAAGACGTTGCAAGCTGCCGATCCCGACACAACTTGGGAAACGACAACTGGCGCAACGTTTACGGCATATGAGTTGCCAGATGGGGTTGTGACATATACGAACTCTGGCAGTGAGCCAAAGATTGCAACTGAAAAGATTAAGGGCATCGACTGGTCAAAGCTATTGACGGTAATTGATGTACCAGCTGGTGCCGCAACAACTAATGATGCCAAAACACAAGATATTTCTGACAAGACTATTGAAGTGGTAGACCGTGATAAGTTCGTTGCTGCTGTGAAGGATGCTGGGTTGAAGACGCAAACTAGTGGACCTACTGATGGTGCCGGTGAAACGAAGATGACGTTGCCAAACGGTCAATGGGTGATTACGCAAGATTCTGATGCCACTGGTACAGATGAAGCGTTGCCAATCTTCTTGGACTTGCCAATGGGTAAGGTTAACGGATCGGACACTGACTACTGGTATGACACTGAGTCGCCATTGCACGTTTACACAAAGCAATACAAGACGGCTTCATTGACGATTAAGAAGACTGATGCGGAAACGAAGAAGGCTTTGGGCGGTGCGCAAATCTTGCTTGCGCCAGCTTCATCACAAGACAAGTTGAATGAAGTCTTGCCACAATTGATTAAGGACATTGAAAAGACGCCAGCGAAGGCGGATGCATTGGTTGCAGCTGCGTTGGGCTTGACGTCGGACCAATTCACAATTGAATCAACTGACAAGGATGGACAAGTTGTCTTTGATGCAAACGACGGTATCGCAATCTCAAAGGGACAACAATACGTCATCGCCGAATTGATGGCACCTAAGGGCTACTTGACGGACCCACAAGTCACGGTTGTAACGGCTGAGCAAGATAGTGAAAACGCTGCGAAGTTGGTCAACTACGATGAGTTACAAGTCGACAAGGCGATTACGGTTGATAACCAAACGTTCGGTGCCAATGAAAAGGGTACTGGTGACGACAAGGAAGGTATCGCCCGTGGACAAAAGTTCACATGGGACATCACGTCTGAGTTGAACAAGAACATCGCTGATTACACGAACTACACGTTGACTGATGAAATGCCATATCAAGTTAACTGGATGTCAATGGATTTGGCGTTGACGTACACGCAAAATGGCGAAACAAAGTCAGTGCCATTGTCACAAGTAGTGAACGGCTTGTACCCAATTAATGAGTCGACAGATAAGTCATTGATTGACGAAGGCGTGACTGGTAAGGGACTTGGCTTCACAACTGACCAAAACGGTTCAACGTTGAATGGCAAGACAATTGCCTACGATGCAGCAACTGCACCAAAGGTCACGAGTTTGGCTGAAGGCTTTGATGCATCATCATTCAATTTGTTCGGTCACGAGAGTACGTACACGTTCGTTGGACAAGGTGATTCAGCTACCCCAGCCCGTGTGGTTGACTGGACGAAGCCCGTTGAAAACGGTGAAATTGTGTTGGATATGACGGCTTCTGGTCGCCAAGCAATGGGTGCGTTGATTGAAAAGTTGTTGGCAGAAGGTGCTGACGACGGTTCATGGAACTTGAGCTGGAAGATTAACTCAGCTGGTAACACGGCGTTGCAAGCGGATCACTTGGTCAACAAGATTGACTTGGATTACAACACGAAGTATGACGGTGGATCAGACGACGATAAGACGCACACATTCACGGCTGGATGGGAAATTATCAAGACAGATGGTGATGTGAAGACTGACAGTAACGGTAACATCACGAACGGTTTGGCTGGTGCTGGATTCGATTTGGGTCTTAAGGTAACGTCAACGAATATTGATGAAGTTATCGCCGAAATGTATACAGCAGCACGTTTCCCTAACATGAAGCGTACGGCATCTGAGCAAGATGTCCAACAACTACGTGATGATGTGAAGGCCGGCAAGACGCGTTGGGTATACTTCATGCACGAAGATATGACGACGGGTGAGCCAATGGCATCAATGCACTCAAACGCATCTGATCCGATGGGAGATATCTTGTGGACGATTCGTGAAGACAATGCCACGACCCACTATTCAGGTCCTGACGGATACTTGCAATACTGTGGATTGGCCGGCGGTGATTACCAATTGATCGAGCGTGAAGCCCCATCAGGCTACAAGTTGATGACGGAACCACACTACTTCACGTTGTCAAACACGCAATCAGGTAAGATTAACGGCGCTGCGACGTCAGACGACATCACGGTGGCTAACTACCGTGATGAAAAGCCACAAATTAACGATACGCCAACGCACGCTGGTGGTATCTTGCCATACACGGCAACGGCCCTTGGTGGTTTGTTGACGTTGCTTGGCTTGGCAGGTTTGATTGCTTTGATTAAGAAGCGCCGTGCACAAAACAATGACTAATCTTGATTAGTTTGCTCGCCGGGTGATCGGCGAGGTACATATTTAGCTATTAACTCGGGGGAGAAAAGAATGGCAAAGAAGAAAAAGAAGTTTATGGCCGGGGCCAGTTGGTCAACCTGGGTGTTGTTTATTGTGGGTTTGAGTATTTTCTCATATCCAATCGTGACGCAAGCGTATGAAGCAACTCACCAATCGGGAATTGCACGAAGTTACGAAACGACTGCTGCACAAATGAATGCCAACGAAAAGGCAAAGTTGCAGGCTGAAGCTGATAAGCGTAACGAAGAGATTAAGAAAAAGGCGCAGAGCACAAACGGCGATACGGATCCCGACGTGGTGAAGGCGATGATTGAGCTGAACCAAAAGAAGGATGTGGAAACGGGTAAGAATTCTTCTTTGACGAAGATTGCCGGTAAGCCATTGGGTGTCTTGTCGATTCCAGAGCTTGGTGGATTGCGTTTGCCAATCTACAATTCAGTGAAGGAAAAGGTGTTGCGCACGGGTGCTGGTATTGTGCCCGGTACGTCATTGCCACAAGCCAACAAGGAAGGGTTGCACACGGCCATCATGGCGCACTCAGGTTTGCCAACTTCAAAGTTGTTTACGGACTTGGGTAAGATGAAGAAGGGTGACAAGTTCTACATCGAAGCGCTTGGTAGCAAGACGATGACGTATGAGGTTGTTGAAATCCGTGTCATGAAGCCCGACAAGATGCAAAATGCGTTCAAGTTGAACCCTAAGGAGAACTTGGTAACGTTGGTTAGTTGTACGCCAGTTGGTGTGAACTCACACCGTTTGTTGGTAACGGGTAAGCAAGTGCCAGGTGATACGTTGCCAACTGGTACGATCCGTTCAGAATTCTTGTGGTTCGCCGGATTGATGGTGGTTGTGGCCACGATTATCGGTGTCTTGATTCGCAAGATCATCCGCATCAAGCAAGCCAAGATGGCCTTAGCTGGTAAGTAGTTAGTATAGTTAATGATGGGAGTATCGTGTTGACGGTACTCCTTTTATTGTTTAGAGAATATGTATTTCGCACGATAACATCCGCATATCCTTCGGGCTTATTTCATGGTTCAGTGTTAGAATAGTGAGAAATAATAAGAACGAGGTAATGCACATGGCAACACGAGTACAAGATGATTTCTATGATGCAATCAACGAGGAATGGGAAGCGCAAGCCGTGATTCCTGCGGACAAGTCACGTACGGGTGGCTTCAGCGATTTGGCTGACGAAATTGAAGAGATGATGTTGGAAACGACTGGTGCTTGGATGGACGGCAAGGATGCCCCAACTGACGAGATTTTGACGAACTTCATTAAGTTCCACCGTTTGACGTCAGATTGGGAGACCCGTGATGCGTTGGGTGCAGAGCCGGTTAAGCCATTGATTGCGCGCTACCAAGCCTTTGAGTCATTCGCTGACTTTAAGAGCCACATCATTGAGTTGGAAAAGGAAGGTTTGCCAAATGCCTTCCCGGTTGGCATTGCACCTGACTTCAAGGATGCTCGTACAAATGTGTTGTGGGCTGATGCTTTGGGCACAATTTTGCCAGATACGACTTACTATGCTGAAGATCATGAGCAAGGTAAGGAATTGTTGGCTAAGTGGCGTGCAGCGCAAGAAGACTTGTTGCCAAAGTTTGGTTTCTCAGCTGACGAAATCAAGGACTTGTTGGACAAGTACATTGCTTATGACGCGCGTATTGCCAGGGTTGTCTTGAGCCAAGAAGAATCTGCGGAATACGCTAAGTTGTACCACCCATACAAGTGGGCGGACTTCACAGCGTTGACGCAATTGCCAATGGACGATGTGTTGCAAGCGATGACTGGTAAGACGCCAGACATGATTGTGGTGCCAGAAGAACGTTTCTGGGCTGCATCAGACCAATTCTTCTCTGAAGAGGCTTGGCCATTGTTGCAAGCAACTTTGATTGTGGGTATTGCGAATGCCTTTACGAGCTACCTATCAGATGAGATTCGTGTCTTGGGTGGTGCGTACGGCCGTGCTTTGTCAGGAACGCCAGAAGCATTGAACAAGCAAAAAGCCGCCTACTACTTGGCTGCCGGGCCATACACGCAAGCGCTTGGTTTGTGGTATGCCGGTGAAAAGTTCTCTGAAGAAGCTAAGCAAGACGTTGAACAAAAGGTTGCGACGATGATTGATGTCTACAAGCAACGTTTGCAATCAGCTGACTGGCTACAACAAGCAACGCGCGATAAGGCGGTTGTGAAGTTGGATGCGATTGTGCCGCACATTGGGTACCCAGAAAAGTTGCCTGACCGCTACAAGGATAAGATTGTGGACGATGGGGCTGACTTGTTTGAGACGGCTGAAAAGTTCCGAGCTCAAGCGGTGGCTTACCAATGGTCAAAGTGGAATCAACCGGTTGACCGTGAGGAGTGGCACATGCCAGCTCACATGGTGAACGCCTACTACGATCCACAACAAAACCAAATTGTGTTCCCAGCAGCGATTTTGCAAGCGCCATTCTACAGCTTGGACCAATCTTCATCAGCTAACTACGGTGGAATCGGGGCGGTTATCGCGCACGAAATTTCACACGCCTTTGACACGAACGGTGCGTCATTTGATGAAAATGGTAGCTTGAATGACTGGTGGACTGAAGAAGACTACGAAGCATTCAAGGAGCGTACGCAAAAGGTTGTCGATGAATTCGATGGCTTGGATTCATATGGGGCCAAGGTTAATGGTAAGTTGACGGTTTCCGAAAACGTTGCCGACTTGGGTGGTGTGGCTGCTGCTTTGGCTGCCGCGAAGCGTGATACTGATTTCTCAGCGAAGGACTTCTTTGAGAGCTGGGCAACTATCTGGCGTCAAAAGGCTCGTCCAGAAATCATGCAATTGTTGGCCGCTTCAGACGTTCACGGACCAGCTAAGTTCCGTGTTAACGTGACAGTTTCTAACTTCGATGACTTTTACACGACATTTGAAGTGCAACCATCTGACAAGATGTACCGCGCACCGGAAGACCGTGTGATGATCTGGTAATAAATAAGAAAAACCCGAATTTGACTTTGCCCGATTGGCAGGTCGAATTCGGTTTTTAATTTGTGGGAGTTCGGTATAATAACGGTATGGAGGTGGAATTATGACACCAAATGAAAAAGCAAAAAACATTATTCACTCAGCGTCAGGCGCAGCTGGTGCGGTGGCTTTGTCACCAATTCCGTTTACGGACGCGACGTTGCTTGTCCCAATTCAAGTCACGATGATTACGTCATTATTCAAGGCGTATGATCAAAAGGTGATGGAAGGTGCCGTACGTGGTGCCGTCTGGGCAGTCGCTGCGACATCATTCGGTCGTGGTGTCGTGGGGAATGCGTTAAAGTTTATCCCTGGTATCGGGACAACAACCGGTGCCGCGATCTCGATGGCGACCGCGGTTGGTTTGACTGAAGCGATTGGCTGGGCCATCGTAAACGAACTGGAATCAGGCGAAAAGGTAACGCCAGGTGATATCACAGGTATCATCATGAAGGCAGCCAAGACATTTAAATTACCAAAGAAACAATAGTTATAAACAACAAGCACCCTCTGCGTTGGAAATACCAATGCAGGGGGTGCTTGTTTGATATTGCGATAATTAGTCAAAAAGTCTAAGGGTTATCGTTAGACAAAGTTCATAAACGCTTGGTAATCTGTCCCTAACGTCGGGTGAGAGCGACGCACATAACGAATAACTGATAAAGAGAAGTTTACTCCGGTAAATTTCTCTTTATTAGTTTATATGGGTACGAATCCACTAGTTACGCGGTTCACAAGCCTTTTATTAACTTACATAAAAATATGAAAACGCATACATTTTTAGTTATAAATCACTTATTTTCATGAAAATAAAACAAACAGTTGCACTATATTAGCCTTATGTGATATTATTCACTTGTAGAAAAAAGAGACGCGAAAGGTTGGTATGACGCATATGTTTGGTAAAAATAATCGATTTTGGCAAATGGTGTTGACAACATTTTGTGAAATGATATACTAAGTATGTTAATAAATGAGCAAACGAATTTTTTGAAAGATATTTGAGAGGTTATAATCATGGCTGATGCACCTAAGAAGAAGGTACTAACGGAAGAAGAAAAGGCAGCACGTTTCGAAGCTGCTAAGAAGATGACTTCAGAATTGGTTGACAAGTCTGAAGTTGCGTTGAAGGAATTCTCAACTTACACACAAGAACAAGTTGATAAGATTGTTGCTGCGATGGCTTTGGCTGGATCAGAAAACTCATTGTTGTTGGCCCACGAAGCTCACGATGAAACTGGTCGTGGTGTTGTTGAAGATAAGGATACGAAGAACCGCTTCGCATCAGAATCTGTTTACAACGCTATCAAGAACGACAAGACGGTTGGCGTTATCTCAGAAGATCGCGTAACTGGTAAGGTTGAATTGGCAGCCCCACTTGGAATCTTGGCTGGTATCGTGCCTACGACGAACCCAACTTCAACGACTATTTTCAAGTCAATGTTGGCTGCTAAGACGCGTAACACGATTGTCTTCGCCTTCCACCCACAAGCTCAAAAGTCATCAGCACACGCTGCTAAGATCGTTTACGATGCAGCCGTTGCCGCTGGTGCTCCTAAGAACTTCATCCAATGGATCGACAAGCCATCACTAGATGGAACGACGACTTTGATTCAAAACCCAAAGATTGCTTCAATCTTGGCTACGGGTGGACCATCAATGGTTAACGCCGCTTTGAAGTCAGGAAACCCATCAATGGGTGTTGGAGCTGGTAACGGTGCCGTATTCGTTGACGCAACTGCTAACGTTGACCGCGCTGTTGAAGACTTGCTTTTGTCAAAGCGTTTTGACAACGGTATGATCTGTGCCACTGAAAACTCATTGGTTATCGAAGCCCCTGTTTACGATGAAGTTATGCGTAAGTTGCAAGAACAAGGTGCATACTTGACGCCAAAGAAGGACTATGAGAAGGTTGCTAACTTCGTCTTCAAGCCAAACGCTGAAGGATTTGGTGTTAACGGACCAGTTGCCGGAATGTCAGGTAAGTGGATTGCCGAGCAATCAGGTTTGAAGTTGCCAGAAGACAAGGATGTTTTGTTGTTCGAATTGGACAAGAAGAACATCGGTGAAGCTTTGTCATCAGAAAAGTTGAGCCCATTGTTGTCAGTCTACAAGGCTGCTGACCGCGAAGACGCTATCGAAATCGTACGCGCTTTGTTGAACTACCAAGGTGCTGGACACAACGCTGCTATCCAAATCGGTGCCCAAGACGATCCATTCGTTAAGGAATACGCCGACAAGATTGAAGCATCACGTATCTTGGTTAACCAACCAGACTCAATCGGTGGTGTTGGAGATATCTACACTGACGCAATGCGCCCATCATTGACGCTTGGAACTGGATCATGGGGGAAGAATTCATTGTCACACAACTTGTCAACTTACGATTTGCTTAACATCAAGACGGTTGCACGTCGTCGTAACCGCCCACAATGGGTACGTTTGCCAAAGGACATCTACTACGAGTCAAACGCAATCACGTACTTGCAAGAATTGCCAAACATTGATCGCGCCTTCATCGTTGCCGACCCAGGAATGGTTAAGTTCGGCTTCGTAGACAAGATTTTGGACCAATTTGCTTTGCGCCAAGACCAAGTGAAGACGTCAATCTACGGTTCAGTACAACCTGACCCAACTATCGGTCAAGCTATCGAAATTGCCCGTCAAATGTCAGAATTCCAACCAGACACTGTTGTCTTGATTGGTGGAGGTTCAGCTCTTGACGCTGGTAAGATTGCTCGCTTCTTGTACGAGTACTCTGCAGAAGAAGGTCACGAAGGAATCTTGAACGACGATGCCGCTTTGAAG
>Peterbilt_p2__coassemble_582_pt1 | contig 25419 bp, 29 predicted proteins | sample Peterbilt_p2__metabat2_low_PE_035 | metagenome-assembled genome bin Peterbilt_p2
ACACTGTATAGGCATATTATACGCGCCATTCACTAATAGTTAGGAATATTTATACATTTGACGTTTGTATTTATTTTTCCGATAATAGACACAACAAAGAACGAGTAATGTTCGTATACTAACGAAATGTTACTAAAAAGGGGTATTGAAATGGGGTCTATTAAGTTATCAGACGCGTTTGTCGCCGAAACAATTGCGAACATTAAGCCACACTGGGGAACGTTGGGCTGGGTAACCTACAAGCGTACGTATGCACGTTGGAATGATGCAGCGGGACGTACAGAAGAATGGCATGAGACGGTTAAGCGTGTAATCGAAGGAAACATCAACTTGGATCCCCGTTTGCAAGAAGGCACAGCGTCAGTTGCTGATATTGATGCGCTACAAATCGAAGCCGAGGAATTGTTCCGTGCGATTTACTCATTGTCTGCAACGCCATCTGGTCGTAACTTGTGGATTTCAGGGACGCCGTATCAAGAGGCGCACGGTGATGCGTTGAACAATTGCTGGTTTGTGGCCATGCGTCCACAAGCATATGGTGAGAGCCACATTGTGCCACCATATGCAGACAAGCAAGAAATCATGGCATCAATGCCATTTGCCTTCTTATTCGACCAATTGATGAAGGGGGGCGGTGTTGGTGTTTCTGTGACTCAAAAGAATGTCGCCCAAATGCCAGCGGTTGCCCAAACGGTTGATGCCACTATTGTGATTAACCCTGAGGCTGATGCGTATGAAGAAGCCCGTATTGCAGGAGCAGATAACGCAACTGAAATCATGGTTGGGGATGCCGATGTTGTGACGGTTCCTGACACACGTGAAGGTTGGGTTTTGATGACGGCTGATTTGATTGATCGTCACTTCCGCCAAGACATGAAGCGTGCTGTTGTTTATGATATTTCAGCTATCCGAGCTAAGGGTGCCAAGATTAAGGGCTTTGGTGGTGTTGCTTCTGGTCCAGCTCCATTGATCGAGTTGATTCAAGATGTAAACGACTTGTTGAACGACACGTTGGGTGAGCACTTGTCATCAGTTGATTGCACGGACATTGCGAACTTGATTGGTAAGACAGTTGTTTCTGGTGGTGTCCGCCGTTCTGCTGAAATCGCGCTTGGGGATGCCGATGATGCAGCCTTTGTTGCGATGAAGCAAGACAAGGAAAAGCTCTACCACCACCGTTGGGCATCTAACAATTCTGTTTTCGTAACGGCTGATGACACGGCTCAATACGATGACATCGCCGCAGCCATTGCTGAAAATGGTGAACCTGGGGTTGTTAACTTGGATTTGTTGCGGAACTACGGTCGTTTGGCTGATGGTGAGCAACCAGGGATTGATGCCGATGTTGAAGGAACGAACCCATGTGGTGAAATTTCTTTGGCAAACGGTGAAGCCTGCAACCTGTTTGAGGTCTTCCCAAACGTTGCGATGGAACAAGGTTTTGACCCTGCCCGCATCGTTGCATTGGGAGCGCGTTTTGCTAAGCGTGTGACATTTAGCCCATATGATTGGGAGATTTCACGTCAAATTATCAACAAGAATCGTCGTATCGGGGTGTCTTTGTCAGGTATTCAAGATTGGGTTTTGACGTCATTCGGGGCACCTGTTGTGACGGGCTGGGATGGAGACACACCAATCTACAACCAAGAGTTGATTAATGAAGTTGACCGTTTGTACCAAGCAGTTAAGGAAGCTGATGCACAATACTCAGCAACGTTGCACTGCAACCCATCAGTGAAGTGCACGACGGTTAAGCCATCAGGTACGGTCTCGAAGTTGACGGGTGTTTCAGAAGGAATGCACTTTAACTATGCTGATCACTTGATTCAACGTATTCGTTTCCAAGATACGGATCCGTTGTTGAAGGCGTTGCAAGCGGCTCGCTACCACATCGAACCGGATGTTTACTCAGAAAACACAATGGTTGTTGAGTTCCCAGTTAAGGCTGCTTCAGCTGATTACCCTGGCTTTAAGTCAGCAGGTGAAGTGAGCGTTGCCGAGCAATTGGCTAACCAAGCGTTCTTGCAAAAGTACTGGGCTGACAATTCGGTTAGCTGCACGATTACGTTCCAAGAGGATGAAAAGCCTTTGTTGGCTAAGATGTTGCGTCAATATGCCCCACAAATTAAGTCAACGTCAATGTTGCCTTACTCAGGACACGGCTTTGCGCAAGCACCAAAGGAACCAATTTCAGCTGAAGATTATGCTGAACGTTCAGTATCAGTATTCGGCGATGTGCAAGCAGTCTATGAAGCGCTACACAGCGAAGATAAGTTGATGGACTTGGTTGATTCAAGTGATTGTGAAACGGGTGCATGCCCAATTAAGTAACGCAGGAGCAGAGAGATGCGAGTAATTAATAAAGTTTTGATGTTGTTGATTGCGTTGGTTTTGATTATTGGTGGGACACTGTTTGGTATGCAACACTGGCAAAGCCGCACAGATGCCCAAACAACGCAATCGAAAGCAGAACGTCATGTGACAATGGTTGTGAAGCATGATGGTAAAGAGAAGACGTTCAAAGTGACGTTGAAAAAGGGCGAGACGCTATTAGATTTGGCCCAAAACGAGAAGCGTGAGCCGAAGATGTCGGTCACGGCCGATGGGTTTATTACTGAAATCGATGGTCGTGCGCAGAATCAAGTGAAGAACCAATACTGGGTTTATACGGTAAATGGAAAGCAAACCAGTGAAGCGCCCGCTGATTTGAAGTTGCATTCTGGTGATCGTATTACCTTTGAGTTGAAGCAGTTCTAATGACAAAAACGCTACATTGGGTGGCGATGACAGGCGTGTTGACGGCCGTAATGGTTGTCGCGCGCCTGTTCGTGCATCCATGGCCAAATGTGACCCCGTTCACCGCCTTGGTCATCCTTGTTGCTTGGTATTTTGGCTGGCGCATTGCCTTGCCAGCAGCAAGTCTTGCTGTGATTTTAACGGGATTGTTGTTGGGGATGCACCCGGTGGTGATGGTGCAACTGATTTTGTATGCCGGTTTGGTATTGATTACCAGTGGTAGTCGGCATGTTGCTGATGAAAAAAGCATGGCATTGATTGTTGGCCTAGTCTTCTGTTTGACTTACGGATTTTGGACGACAATCTTGCAAGCACCATTCTTATTTGGTGGATTTAATTGGCCCGCAATTTGGAGTTATTGGTTGGCCGGATTATCGTTTGATTTTGCGCATTGTGTGACGACGTTTATGTGCGTCATAGCGCTGTTTCATCCGTTTTCTCGGATAATGATGATGTATCAAAAGTTACCGCAAAAAACTTGACTTACTATGATAAAATAAGTGTGATGCATTAGGAGAATATGATAATTAAATGGTTACCTGTTCACCTGACTATAAGCATATTGTTTAGTGATTTTTTGTCGTCATGTTACCATTGGCTTATACAAACTAAAAGGGGTAAATCACAATGATGAAGACGTTCAACACGATGAGCTTGCAAAAGGAAGATTTCAAGCCCATCAACGAGAAGACGATCAACATGTACGTTTGCGGACCTACTGTCTACAACTACATCCACATCGGTAACGCACGTTCTGCGATTGCGTTTGACACCATCCGTCGCTACTTCGAGTACCGCGGATACGAAGTTAACTACGTTTCTAACTTTACTGACGTTGATGACAAGATGATTGCTGCCGCAGCTGAGCAAGGAATTACGGTTCCTGAATTGGCCGACAAGTACATCGATGCCTTTAACGAAGACACAGCACCATTGAACATTAAGCCTGCAACTGTTCGCCCTCGTGCAACTGAGCACATTCCTGAGATTATCGAGTTCGTTGAGGACTTGATCAAGAAGGGTTACGCTTACGAGTCTGAAGGTGACGTTTACTTCCGTGCTAAGAAGTTCAAGGGATACGGTATCTTGGCTCACCAAGACTTGGCTGAAATGGAATCTAACGCCGCTGGTCGTTTGGATGACGGTGAATTGGCACGTAAGGAAGACCCAATGGACTTTGCTGTCTGGAAGGGTGAGAACGGCGATGGTGCCATTGCTTGGAACTCACCTTGGGGTAAGGGACGTCCTGGATGGCACATCGAGTGCTCAGTGATGTCAACGAAGTACTTGGGAAACCACTTGGATATCCACGGTGGTGGAATTGACTTGGCCTTCCCACACCACACGAACGAAATTGCGCAAACTGAAGCTCACACTGGTGAGAAGTTCGTTGAGAAGTGGTTGCACAATGGTTTCGTTACGGTTGGTGACGAAAATGAAAAGATGTCAAAGTCTTTGGGTAACTTCACGACGGTGCACGAATTGTTGCAACAAATTGATGACCCAATGGTTTTGCGTTTCTTCATGGCTACGACGCAATACCGTCGTCCAATTGCTTACTCACAAAAGAACATGGACTTGGCTGCCCGTAACTTGGAGCGTATCCGCACTGGTTACCGCAACTTGCAATTCCGTTTGGGATCAGCAGTTGAAGGTTCAGATGCAGATATCGAAGCAAAGGCACAAGAAAAGGTTGATGCCTTTGTCGAGGCCATGGACGATGACTTCAACGCACAAAACGCTATGACGGCGGTTTACGAGTTGATTGAATTGGCAAACTTGTACTCACAAGCTGAAGAAGTAAAGACTGACACGGTCAACTTTGTCTTGAAGCAAATCAAGGACTTGATGAACGTGTTCGGTGTTGACGGTTTGGAGCAAGCACCTTTGTTGGATGCAGATGTTGATGCATTGATCAAGGAACGCGATGCTGCCCGTGAGACATCAAACTTTGCTCGTTCAGACGAAATCCGTGACGAGTTGGCTGCTCGTGGCATTATCCTAGAAGATACGCCACAAGGAACCCGCTGGCGTCGTGCATAATCAATAGTTTTTGGAACAGTCACTTGGCTTTATGCTAGGTGGCTGTTTTTTACAGCTTCGTTTTCTAATTTATTTTTAATAAAACTATTGACGTTTTCTAATTTTAGTTTTAAGATACAAACATCGACTAAGAAGAGATAAGTACTTCTCAAGCGTCGCCCAGAGAGTTAATGGTTGGTGTGAATTAACGGACGCGCGAGTTGGAAAATGGTCTTGGAGTCTTAATGACGTGAGCAAAGTGTTAGCGTCGCTCGGGTGCGCCCGTTATCGCGCTTAGGTATCGTCGGTATACGACCGTACTGAAAGAGGATGGTCTTTATTTTTTTGGACCATTGAACCCGGGTGGTAACACGTGAAAACGTCCCGTAGCTGTAGTGGCTACGGGACGTTTTTTGTTTACGGCTAGTTGAAGAAAGTGAGGTAGGAACGATGCAACATTTATGTGTCACCGCTCACCGATGTCTTTGTGTTGGTGAGGGGCTTGGTCAAAGTCGAATGTGATGCGCGGATGAACACGCATTAAGACTAGACGGAGTAAAGAAAGATGGATGACTTAACAAGAATACTAGATGTCACGACAACACACGATTCGTTGACCGGTGCGGTTAACACGCCGATTCAATTATCTGCCACATTTCATCAAACTGATTTTGATGAACTTGGGGAATTTGATTATGCCCGTAGTGGTAACCCCACGCGACAAGCCGCTGAGCAGGCGGTTGCAGATCTAGAACACGCAAAGTACGGTTACCTGTTTAGTTCAGGTATGGCAGCGATTTCCAGTGTCTTAATGACTTTATCAGCAGGTGACCACGTGATTGTCACGTCACATGTCTACGGCGGCACTTATCGCCTATTGGAAGATGTCTTAAGTCGGTTCGGGATTACGCATACCTTTGTTGATTGCGGTGATTTAAAAGATGTGGCTGATGCCATTCAACCAAATACACGCGCAATTTACATCGAAACACCGTCAAATCCCATCTTGGCAGTGACAGATATTGCAGGGATTGTGGAAATTGCTAAAGCAAATGATTTGGTGACGATTGCAGATAATACGTTCATGTCACCGTTCTTGCAGAAACCGTTGGATTTGGGTGTCGATATCGTCGTACACTCAGCAACGAAATTTTTAGCTGGCCATTCTGATATTTTGGCTGGCGCTGCAGTCACGAATGACGTGCATTTAGCTGAACAGATATATTTTGTTCAAAATGCTGTCGGTGCAACGTTGGGCGTCCTGGATAGTTGGCTCTTACTTCGTGGCATGAAGACCTTAGGGGTGCGCATGACGCAAGCTAGTGCGAGTGCGCAGCGTTTAGCAGAATGGCTGGTGACTAATCCGAAGGTTAAGGGTGTCTATTATCCGGGGTTGAAAACGCACTTTAATCATGATGTGCATCAACGACAAGCTAAATCGGGCGGGGCTGTCCTTTCGTTTGACGTCGGCTCACTGGAAAATGCACGACAACTTGTTCAACATCTAACTATTCCGATTTACTCAGTAAGTCTCGGCGGTGTCGAGAGCATTATCAGTTATCCACCGAAAATGTCTCACGCAGAGCTGAACGAGACAGCATTAGCAGAGGCGGGCATTACCCCCGGACTGCTACGATACTCAGTTGGTCTTGAAAGCATTGACGATATTATTAACGACTTGGCAGAAGCCTTCCAACATGTAGGAGAATAAAAACTATGACAACAGCAACAAAACAACGTTACCACTTTGACCAAGTAGGGTCATATCTACGACCACAAGCTTTGAAGGATGCTCGGGCAGCCTTTGCGGTTGGTGAGATTACGAAGGAAGCATTGGTACAGGTCCAACATGATGAAATTCATGATTTGGTACATCATCAACACGAAGTTGGTTTAAAGGATGTAACAGATGGCGAATTCGCTCGTTCTTGGTGGCACTTGGATTTTCTTTGGGGACTAAATGGTGTTGAGCGCTATGTGCAAGAAGATTCATATGCCTTCCACGGTGAAAAGACGCGAACAGATAATGTCCGTTTAACGGGTAAAATCGCCTTCAATCCTAATCATGACTTCTTTGCAGATTTTGAGTATCTTAAGTCAGTGGCACCTGAAGGGACGGAGCCTAAGACGACAATTCCAGCACCAACATTGTTGTTCCGTGACGGACGATCAGATCGCGCTTTGGAATTTTATGACACTTGGGAAGACTACCTGGATGACTTGGCAGCAGCGTATCGTGACACGCTGCAACATTACTATGATTTGGGTAGTCGTTATGTACAGCTAGATGATACGACTTGGGCGTTCTTAATCAGCAAGTTGAACGAATTTTCAGATAACCCCGCTGAACGCGCTAAGTATGAAAAGATAGCTGAGGAAAGCGTCTACGTTATTAATAAGGCCTTGGATGGATTGCCTGATGATTTCAAGATTTCAACACATATCTGTCGCGGTAATTATAAGTCGACATACCTATTTGAAGGTGGTTATGCGCCAGTTGCGAAGTATCTAGGTGACTTGCATTATGATACCTACTTCTTGGAGTACGATGATATCCGTTCTGGCGACTTCGAACCATTACCTGCGATTTGGAATAATCGCGAAGATGTCACAATCGTTTTGGGACTGGTTACGAGTAAGTCACCAAAGTTAGAATCAGCCACGGACATTAAGCAACGTCTTTCAGACGCAGCTACGTTAGTGCCACTGGATAATCTGGCTTTATCAACGCAATGTGGTTTTGCGTCAACGGAAGAAGGAAACGCGCTAACCCCAGACGAACAGTGGGCAAAGCTCAAATTTATTAAGCAAATCGCTGATGAAGTGTGGGGGTAATCATCATGGTTAAAAAATTGGGGACTCTTTTGGGAACGGTTGCTGTTGCAGGAGTTGCTTTGCAATTTTCGACAGTGAATGTGCACGCTGATAAGGTGACGGTTGGTTCGGTAACGAGTGATGCGGATATTTGGCGTCATATCGCAAAGTCACCAGCAGCTAAGAAGGCGGATCTGCAAATCAAGGTTAAAGAATTTACGGACGGCGCAACACTGAATCGCGCCACCGCATCAGGACAAGTTGATGTGAACGCATTCCAATCATATAGCTATTTTTTGGCTTTTAATAAGCAAACAACAACTAGCAAATTGGCAGCGTTAGGGACAACGTATATCGAGCCATTGGGAATCTATTCAGATCAATATAAGAAAGTGGATGAAATTCCGGACGGGGCAACGATTGCAATTGCTCGCGATAATGCAGATGCCGCGCGTGGATTGCGTCTATTGGCTAATGCCGGATTGATTACATTGAAGTCAGATTTTTCAGCATTGTCGGGGATTTCTGATATTGCCGATAATCCGCACCACTTTGATTTTAAAGAAATTGACGATACAACGGGAGTTTCTTTGTTGAAAAATGATAAGTCAGTTGCGGCCGTGCTGATTTCTAATTCTGTTTCTCAAGCAGGAGGGCTCAACGTATTGAAGGATTCTATTTATCATGAATCAATCAATACGAGCACTAAAGACAATATTAATATTTTGGCAACCCGTCAGTCGCAAGCAAATAATAAGACGTATAAGAAGCTGGTTAAGCTTTACCACAATGCGTCAGAACAAAAATGGGTGACTGATAAGTATCATGGTACGAAGGTTGAAGTAAAGAAGTCACTTAGCTATTTGGAGGGAAAATAACATGGCAGAAGTTGAAAGTTTTACACTCGATCACACACAAGTTAAAGCGCCATATGTGCGCTTGATTGAAGAACAAGCCGGTCCAGCTGGTGGGGCCATTGCAAATTATGATTTGCGCTTGGTACAACCAAATGAAACGTCGATTGAAACAGCTGGTATTCACACATTGGAACACCTGTTTGCGAGCCTAGTTCGTGATGAGTTGGATGGCATTATTGATATTTCACCATTCGGATGTCGTACCGGCTTTCATGTCATCAGTTGGCAAACATATACGCCAACACAACTTGCGGAAACATTCACCCGCGTTTTGCGCAAGATTCGTGATGAGATTACTTGGGATGATGTGCCCGCAACCACGATTCGTGAGTGCGGTAATTTCAAGGACCACAGCCTTCACTCAGCTAAGGCTTGGGCAGCGATTATCTTGGAGCAAGGATTGTCAGATGATCCATTTGTTCGTCATGTTGTAGAAGCATAATAAGTAAAACCAGGTCATTGGCCTGGTTTTTCTGTTATTATAGTAAGCATGAACGAGAAGATTAATTATGAGCAATTGAATGGCTTGGATTTGGCTTATTATGGGGATGCGGTGTACGAAGTGTACATTCGTCAACATTTGCTAGCCAAAGGGATTACCAAGCCAGCCCGTTTGCAACGCGAATCAAAGAACTATGTGTCAGCTAAGGCGCACGCAGCTTTGTTTGCGTTGATGGAAACGGATGACCTACTGACGGAAGAAGAGATGGCCTACTTTAAGCGTGGGCGTAATGCAAACTCACATACGAAGGCAAAGAATACGGACGTGGTTACGTACCGCATTTCAACTGGATTTGAGGCTCTAATTGGCTACTTGGCAGCAAGCGACCAACAAGCCCGTTTGGATGAGATTATTGCCTGGGTTTATGAACAAGTAGAAAGTGGACGAACGAGAGCAAATGGCACAACAAAGTAACAACCGAAACAAGCGCGATCGTGGCGGTAAGCCAGAGCGCAATAATAACCGTCGTGGGGCGGATCGTCGTTTTAACGACCGTGACCGCCAACCACGTGCAAAGCGTGCAGAACGACCAGAGTCAGACCAAGAGGATATTGCAGCACAAACTGAATTTGTGTTTGGTCACCACGCTTCTGTTGAAGCATTGAAGGGTGAAACGGAAATTAACAAGGTTTGGCTACAAACTGGTTTGACAGACAAGATTCGAAATGAAGTCATGACGCTAGCTAAGAAGCGTGGCTTGGTCATCCAAGATGCGCCCAAGGCTAAGCTTGATGAATTGACGGATGGTCAAAACCACCAAGGTGTCGTGTTATCAATTGCCGCATATGCATATGCAACGATTGATGACTTGTTTGCTAAGGCAGCTGAAAAGGACGAAGCACCTTTCTTCTTGGTACTGGATTCAATTGAAGATCCCCACAACTTGGGTTCGATCTTGCGAACGGCTGATGCGGCCGGCGTACACGGTATCATCATTCCAAAGCGTCGTGCTGTGCAATTGACCTCGGTTGTAGCGAAGACGTCTACTGGCGCGATTGAGCACGTGCCAGTTGCGCGTGTGACCAACTTGGTTCAAACGGTTGAACAATTGAAGGAACGCGGTTTGTGGGTCTTTGGCACGGATATGGATGGTAAGGATTACCGTCGTTGGGACGCTGCTGGACCAACTGCACTTATCATCGGTAACGAGGGTAAGGGTATCTCACCATTGTTGAAGAAGACGGTTGATGAGACGTTGACGATTCCAATGGTTGGACACGTGCAAAGTTTGAATGCATCCGTAGCAGCTAGTTTGCTCATCTATCAAGCATTTAATAGCCGCAACCCACTTTAAAATAAAGATTATGTGTAAAGGTACTATCTCGTTGAACCGAGATAGTACCTTTTTTGCATAATCATGGCATACCAACCAACTTGTGGCATTGTATGAGATAAGGTAACCCACAAGGAGGGCTTGATGATGGTGAAGCGAGTGCCAGACAATATAGAAGACATCATGAAATCAGCGAAGAACGGCGACACAATTGCCATGCAAACGCTGAGTGGGCAACTAAGTGGTCTGATTTGGCGCGAATATACACGCCAAGATACCCAGATAAAGCCGAACGACTGGTATTCGGAAGCACAGTACGTTTTATACCGGGCGTTGGCATCGTTACGGATTTTCACGTGGCCGACGCTGATTGCCTATTACGAAAAGGCACTTCGTCACCATGCACAACAAGTGTGGCGACTTGAGTATCGAGTCGATTCATCGCTTGAGACCATTGCGCTGGAAGATGAGAAGCATGCAAATGGTGGTCGATTAGAAGAGACTACGCTGATTTATTATGAAGAATCACAGCATATTAAAGCATCGTTGCAAGCAATAGCATCAAAATTAACACCGAAAGAACAGCAATTTTTGCAGTTATGGTTATCAGGTTACAAGGTGGAGGAATGCGCGGAAATGTTGCATCGATCAAAATCATGGGGGTATTTGATGCGTCGCCATATTCAGATTAAACTTTCCGTCGAGTTGTATGATGACTGAGATTAGTGATTGTGGTATAGTTAACAATAGATTAAATGAGAAAATAGATAGAGCGGAGACACATTATGGCAGCAAAGAAAGTCGCTTTAGCGTGCAGTGTCTGTGGATCACGAAACTATATGGTAACGAAGAAGCCAAATCGTCTTGAGCGTCTTGAAGTTATGAAGTTTTGCAAGTTCTGCGGACAACACACAATGCACCGCGAGACGATGTAAGCACCAGGTCGGCTAAACCGTTCTGGATACAGGAGTACATGACATGAAGTTTTTGGCTAGTGTTGTTGCGGAAATGAAGAAGGTTACTTGGCCTACTTTGAGTGAAAACGTCCGTGACACGTCAATTGTTTTGATGACTGGTTTGTTTTTCGCCGTTTTGTTCGGTGGCGCTGACTGGGTATTTGAGCAAGGGGTTACTTGGTTGTCTAAGTAAGCCGGTTGCGATATAATAAAAATATCGAAACGCAGATAATAAAACCCTCAGTCATGAGGGTTTTTAATTTACAAAAAATACAGGTATAACCTGAGGAGGCAATCATGGCAGTTGAGTCATACGATAAGCAATGGTACGTTTTGCACACATACGCTGGTTACGAGAACAAGGTTAAGGCCAACTTGGAATCACGTATCGAAACGATGGGGATGACTGACTACATCTTCCGCGTTATCGTGCCTGAGCAAGAAGTTGAAGTTGAGAAGGACGGCGAGACGAAGATCATCAAGGAAAATGATTTCCCAGGTTATGCCTTGGTTGAGATGATTATGACCGACGAGGCTTGGTACGTTGTCCGTAACACACCAGGTGTTACTGGTTTCTTGGGTTCTCACGGTGGTGGTTCAAAGCCAGTTTCATTGTTGCCTGATGAAGTTGACGACATGCTACAACGTATGAACATTGTTGAGCGTAAGGTAACTGAGCTTAACGTTGAAGTTGGTGAGACGGTTAAGATCGTTGCTGGTTCATTTGCAGGTATGCAAGGCGAAGTGACGGCTATCGATAACGACAAGCAAGAAGTAACGGTTTTGGTTGATTTCTTGGGTCGTGAAACGCCAACTGAAATCTCATTTAACGATGTGCAACCATTGATTTAATGGGAAACAGCGAAAATTAAGAATATTTAGTGAACGCCTGACTTGTCAAAAGTCAGGCGTTTTGTTATTATAACCTGGTATGTGTGGCAACACGCATATGTGGGAGGCGTAAATCGAAACGCGCCATTACACCACAAACACGAAGGAGGAAACAATCGTGGCTAAGAAAGTTTCAAGCATTGTTAAGTTGCAGATTCCAGCCGGTAAGGCTACCCCTGCACCTCCAGTTGGACCTGCTTTGGGTCAAGCTGGTGTTAACATCATGGGATTCGCAAAGGAGTTTAACGCTCGCACTGCCGACCAAGGTGGTTTGTTGATCCCAGTAGTTATTACTGTATATGAAGATCGTTCATTCGAGTTCATCACTAAGACGCCTCCAGCAGCAGTTTTGTTGAAGAAGGCAGCCGGTGTTGAAAAGGGTTCTGGTGAGCCTAACACGAAGAAGGTCGCTACGGTTACTGCAGCACAAGTACGTGAAATTGCAGAAACTAAGATGCAAGATCTAAACGCGGCTGACGTTGATGCAGCTGTTCGCATGATCGAAGGTACTGCTCGTTCAATGGGCTTCACTGTTGAAGGCTAATTAACGGGTTCCGTACGGATCGCGTAGGAAACTAAGCATGATCAAGCGGGAGGTCAATGACCGTTTGACCGCATTTGCAAGGAGGAATAGCTACCATGGCTAAGAAGTATGGTAAGAAGTATTTGGCAGCCGCTGAAAAGATTGACAGTGCTAAGTTGTACACTGTTGAAGAAGCTGCCCAATTGGTAAAGGATATCGACTTTGCCAAGTTTGATGCAACTGTTGAAATCGCGTTCAACTTGAACGTTGATACTCGTCAAGCTGACCAACAATTGCGTGGTGCCGTTGTTTTGCCTAACGGTACTGGTAAGGACCAAACTGTTGTGGTCTTTGCTCAAGGTGATAAGGCTAAGGAAGCTGAAGAAGCTGGTGCTGACGTAGTTGGTGCTGCTGACTTGGTTCAACGCATTTCTGACGGTTGGTTGGACTTTGACGTTGCCATTGCTACGCCTGACATGATGGCCCAAGTTGGTCGTGTTGGACGTGCATTGGGTCCTAAGGGATTGATGCCTAACCCTAAGACGGGAACTGTTACGTTTGACGTAGCTAAGGCCGTTACTGACGCTAAGTCAGGTAAGGTTACTTACCGTACTGACCGTGACGGAAACGTTGCTGTACCAGTTGGTAAGGTATCATTTGACGCCGACAAGCTTGCTGGAAACATCAAGTCATTGTCAGACGTTATCTTGAAGGCTCGTCCTGCCGCTGTTAAGGGTGCATACGTAAAGCACGTATCAATCGCTTCAACGTTCGGACCTGCTGTTAACATCGATATCGCTTCTTTGTAATTTAGAATTTTTCTAGATCAAAGTTAGCTTTTCATGTTGACACTTCCTCGACTACCTGATAAAGTAGTTCGAGTAATAAATCGATTCTACCTAAGACGCAGGTGTCGTAAGACTTAATAACCCGCCGAGGAAGTGAAAAACGCGTAAGCGACTTTTGACCCCCGGTGCAGTATGTGCTGGGGGTCTTTTGGTACGAATCAAAATCTTAACAGGAGGAACATTACCATGAGTGAAGCAACTATTGCTTTGAAGGCACAACAAGTTGAAGAAGTTGCTGACAAGTTTAAGTCAGCCGCATCTGCAGTTGTTGTTGACGTGCGTGGGTTGACGGTTGAACAAGCCAACAACTTGCGTTCAGAATTGCGTTCAGAAGGCGTTGAGTTGAAGGTTATCAAGAACAAGATCTTGACGCGTGCTGCTGAAGCCGCTGAATTGACTGACTTGAACGACTTGTTTGTCGGACCATCAGCCGTTGCATTCTCTAACGAGGACGCAATCGCTCCTTCACGCATTTTGAAGAAGTTTGCTGATAACATCGAAGCCTTGGAAATCAAGGGTGGTGTTGTTGACGGTCAAGTTGCATCTGTTGAAGATATCAACAAGTACGCAGCTTTGCCAGACCGCGACGGTTTGTTGTCAATGTTGTTGTCAACGTTGCAAGCACCTGTTCGCAACTTTGCATACGCAGTTAAGGCTGTGTCAGACGCAAAGGAAGAAGCTGCTGAAGCCTAAGCATCCGCTTGGCGTTACGCAGGTTTACCCGGGCATTGCCCAAACAAATAAAATCGCCGCATAGGCAAATAAACGAGGAGATTAATTATCATGGCATTTGATAAGGATTCAATCATCGCTTCATTGAAGGAAGCTACGATTTTGGACTTGGCTGACTTGGTTTCAGCTATTGAAGAAGAGTTTGGTGTTTCAGCTGCTGCCCCTGTTGCAGTTGCTGGTGCAGCTGGTGGTGCCGAAGCAGCCAAGACTGAATTTGACGTTGAGTTGACTTCAGCTGGTTCAGCTAAGGTTCAAGTTATCAAGGCAGTTCGCGAAGCAACTGGTTTGGGCTTGAAGGAAGCTAAGGACTTGGTAGACAACGCTCCTTCAGCTATCAAGGAAGGCGTTTCAGAAGACGAAGCTAACGAATTGAAGGCTAAGTTGGAAGAAGCTGGTGCCGTTGTTACTGTTAAGTAATTAACGCCCTTCTTAAAAAAGACGTGATACTTCGGTATCACGTCTTTTTTTGCGCTGTTGAAAGTTTAAATTAAGTCTGACGGTTTAAAATTGCAGTTATCACAGTAGCTGTTTGCCTTAGCAGCTTTGATATAGAGAGAAGGAAAAATTATGGATCGGTCAGATAAAAGGCGAAGCCAGCGCAGACGCAGAATTTGGGTTTCGCTTTTGGTGGCGGCTATCATGATGGGGGGATCATTGATTGGCATGACAATGGATGGGCATTCGATGTCCGTCAGTGGCGTTATACGGCGTGTGACGACCGCTATCGGGGCGGTGAAGCAGACTGCCTCAAGTGAAGCAAGTGACTTAGAAGCGAAGTGGGCGACTGACACGCAGTCTACCAATGCAGACGCGACAATTGCCATCTATGATAAGAAAACAGGCGTGACGGCCACTTATACAACATCTGGACGCAGCCAGTTTAAAACTGCCAGTGTTGTTAAGGTAGCTGTGTTATCCAATTTGATTGCGCAACATACGAGTGATCAAACGAACATGTCGATTAATGAAAAAACGTTAGCGACGGCAATGATTGAAGATAGTGATAATGATGCAACAACGGCTTTGTTAGAAGATGAGGGCGGGTATAAAGCACCGGATAAGTTGTTCAACAAGTTAGGTATGGCAGATTCTGCAATGGATGAATCGGCTTGGGGATATAGTTTAACCACGGCATCTGATCAAGTGACATTATTGCGTAACATATTTTATGACAGCTCAGTTCTGCCAGATGCAGGTCAGTCATATATTGCTGATTTAATGAGCAATGTCGCTTCAAGTCAAAACTGGGGTGTAAGCGCCGGCGTTGGTAGTGATGCAACGGTGTCATTAAAGAATGGTTGGCTGGAAGATTCTAATGGCTGGATTATTAATTCGATTGGGCATGTTAAATCAAACAACAGTGACTACGTTATTGCGGTATTAACGAGTGGCAATACCAGCGAACAGGCGGGGATTGCCTTAGTAGAAAAATTGGCAAAAACCACCTATGCATATTTGAATAATTAACGAAACGGTCCTGCATTAGCAGGGCCGTTTTTTACTTTGTTCAGGGTGTTGATAGTTAACTTTTTATCATGACAAAATATTGTTATTCTATTACTAAAAATTTTCAATCGCAGAAAAACTATTGTCTTGTTCCGATTAATCGGATAATCTTGTGAGGTTGATGAGATGCAAACTCATCTGAACAACATTGAATGAGGAGGGAACAAGATGTTGCATATTGATAACTTAACGGTTGCTTACACAGCAACCCCAGTTTTTCAAAATTTGTCTGTTGCGTTTAGCCCAGGCAAGATTACAGGTATTATCGGTCCGAACGGTGCAGGTAAATCAACCTTAATTAAGGGGGCACTTGGATTGGTACGTCGTACGGGGAGCGCATCAATCGATAGTCGGCCAATTAAAATGGTACGTCGTAAAGTTGCGTATGTTGAGCAACGTGCGGCGCTGGATTTAACGTTTCCGATCAGCGTTTTTGAGGTGGTCTTAACGGGTACGTATGGCAAGTTAGGATTATTCAAAAGCCCTGGGCAGAAAGAACGTGAATTGGTCGATGAAGCCCTAGCACAGGTACATTTGACTGAATTCAAGAATCGACAAATTGGGGAATTGTCGGGTGGACAGTTGCAACGTGTGTTCGTGGCACGCGCAATTGTGCAACAAGCAGAAGTTGTTATTTTGGATGAACCGTTTGTTGGTATCGACATGAAATCCGAAGAGGATATCATGCGTGTACTAAAGGGGTGGCGTGATAACGGCAAAACAATTATTGTGGTGCACCACGATTTGAATAAGGTTGCGAAATACTTTGATGAACTGCTGATTATGAATCACGGGGTAATTGCGCACGGGCCGGTTGCTGAAGTTTACAACCAAGCTAACGTTCAAAAAGCATTTTCAGCAGATTTGGGTGCAATTTTGTTTAATAAATCTGAGGGGGCGTAACGGATGGCCAGCATTGGAGAATTTTTAGCGGCACTGGGGCACTATAACTTTTTGCAGAGCGCTTTGTTGGCGTCTGTTATGGTTGGCGTCATGTCGGGGATTATTGGTAGTTTCATTATTTTACGGGGTATGTCGTTGATGGGTGACGCCATTTCACACAGTGTCCTACCAGGAGTCGCAGTCGCCTACATGTTGGGTATTAATCTGATGGTTGGTGCAGCAGCATTTGGTGTCATTGCGGCGTTATTGATTGGCGCAGTCGCTGCGAATAGTAAGCTGAAAAATGATACCGCAATCGGGATTGTCTTCTCAGCATTCTTCGCACTAGGGTTCATCTTGATTTCGATGGCGGAATCATCAACGAACCTGCATCATATTTTGTTTGGAAACGTCCTTGCGGTGTCTGATCGTGATTTGATGTCAACGGTGGCTGTGTTGGTCATTGTTGTACTGTTTGTTGTCATTTTTTATAAAGAGCTATTGATTACATCATTTGATGAAACGTTTGCAAAGACGTATGGCTTGCAAACGGCGTATCTACACTATGGTTTGATGTTGGTGCTGACGCTGGTTACGGTTTCAGCATTGCAAACAGTTGGGATTATCCTGATTGTGGCTATGTTAATCACGCCAGCGGCCACCGCGTTCTTGTGGACTAACCGTTTGCAATGGATGCTAGTTATTGCGGCATCAGTTGGGGCTGTTGCATCAGTTATTGGTTTGTACCTGTCATACACAATGAATTGGGCATCTGGGCCAGCTATTGTGTTGATGGCAGCAATTATGTTTTTAGTATCGTTTGTCGTGTCGCCGAAACAAGGATTTTTGACTAAGTGGGGGAAGCAAAGTGTTTAAGAAGATTGCGATTACTGTAGGTGCATTGGGGGTTGTGGCGGGAGGACTGGCGTGGTTCGTCTCACAACGTGATGATCAAAAGGCTGAGGCTAGTGGTGAGTTGCGAATTGTAACAACTAATTCGATTTTGGAAGACATGGTTGAGCAAGTTGGTGGTGATGACGTTAAGGTATACAGCATCGTCAAGCGTGGTACTGACCCGCACGAATACGAACCTAAGACCGCCGATATTACAGCAACGACAGAAGCTAATGTTATTTTCCACAATGGGTTGAATCTAGAAACTGGTGGAAATGGCTGGTTTACGAAGTTGACGGAAACGGCTAACAAGCGTGATGGCAAAGAAGTATTTGCGGCATCAAAGCTAGTGCAGCCAATGTATCTAACGGCTGCCGGTAAGGAACAAGAAACTGATCCACACGCATGGTTGGATTTGAGTAACGGTATCAAGTACGTGCAAACGATTACGGCTGTTCTTAAGGAAAAGGATCCTGAACACGCAACTGCTTTTGAAAAGCGCTCAGTAGCATATCAAAAGAAGCTGTTGGCCTTGCACGAGGAAGCCCAACGTAAGTTCGCGGATGTACCAGAAGATAAGCGTTTGTTGGTGACGTCTGAAGGTGCTTTCAAGTACTTCTCAAAGGCTTACGGCATCAAGCCGGCGTTTATTTGGGAAATTAACACTGAATCACAGGGAACGCCTGAGCAAATGAAGCAAGTGTTGGCGAAGATTAACGAGTCTGACGTGAAGTCACTATTCGTTGAAAGTTCTGTTTCACCTAAGTCAATGGAGAAGGTTTCTAAGGAAACTGGTTTGCCAATCTACGAAAAGATTTATACGGATTCTTTGGCTAAGAAGGGAACACAGGGTGACACTTACTATGACATGGTTAAGTGGAATATCGATAAGATTCATGCTGGTATGATGGTTGAATAATTAAAAAACAAAGACGTGTCCCGTTTTTCGGGACACGTCTTTGTGCCTTAAAGAAGTTATTGAAAGTCTTATATTCCGCACAAATAGTTGAGCATAAATGCACGAATAACAAGGGATTGATTGGTATAATGTCTGTGAAAGGCGTGATATAGCGGATTTTTTATTTACAAAAAAATAGTGAATTCATTTACAAATCCACTTTGCAGGTCTAAAATTATTTGAGGATTTATTTTTAATTACATTTTTTGTGGGATACTGAGGAGATTTTTTCATATGGCTAATAAAAACATCGTCGTAGTGGGTGCCGGTTATTCTGGTGTATTTACTGCGCGCAAGTTGGCTAAGCGATTGAAGGGCACGGATTACCAAATTGTTTTGGTAGACCGCCACTCATTCTTTACGTACATGACGGAGTTGCATGAAGTTGCAACGAAGCGTGTTGAGCCAAAGCACATCCAATTTGATTTGCGTACGTTGTTCGTGCGCCAACCAAACGTTAAGATTGTGACTGCCACGGTTGATACGATTGACAAGGAAGCAAAGATTGTTAAGACTTCTGAAGGAGATATTCCTTACGAGAAGTTGGTCTTGGCAACTGGTGGTACGACTAATACATTTGGTACGCCAGGTGTTGAGGAGTACGGCTACACGTTGTGGTCATTTGAAGAAGCGGTACGCCTACGTGCGCACATCGAAGAAGTCATTCGTGAAGGTGCCATGGAGTTGGACCCTGCAAAGCGCGAAGCTAAGTTGCGTATTGCGGTTGTTGGTTCAGGATTTACGGGTGTTGAATTGGCCGGTGAATTGATTGAGCAACGTCGTGAGCTTGCTGAAGCTAACAACTTGGACGAATCAGAAATTAAGATTGACGTGATCGAAGCTGTACCAACAATTTTGAACATGTTGACGAACCGTAAGCTTGCTGACAAGGGTGAGCAATACATGATCAAGCACGGCGTTAACATGCGCAAGTCTGCTGGTGTTGTTGAGGTTAAGGAACACGCTGCCGTTTTGAAGGACGGTACGGAAATTCCAACTGAAACATTGGTCTGGACGGCTGGTGTTAAGGCAAAGGAACAAGGCTCAAAGTGGGGCTTGGAACAAGGACCTGCTGGTCGCTTTATGGCCGATGACTACTCACGCGCTAAGGGTGAGGAAGACATTTATGTTGTTGGTGACGTTGCGGCCTACCAAGAGCCTGCTCGTACAATTCCTGACAACCCACGTTCAGGTTGGACACCACAAACGGTTGAAGGTGGAGAATCAGCTGCTAACACGGCTGTTCCTAACATCATCTTCGATTTGTTGGGTAAGGGTTCACGTAAGGCCTTTAAGGGTCACTATCAAGGATATGCTGTTTCAATCGGTGCACACTACACGGTTGGAATCGCTGAGCAACTTGGTAGCGTAAAGCTTGGTAAGAACGGTTTGCCATTGTCTGGCTTCTTTGCCAACATGTTCAAGCACGTGATTAACTTGTACTTCTTTGCGCAAATCACGAGTGGGTATCACATCTTCCACTACTTGATGGACGAGTTCTTCCGTACGCCAAATGGTCGTACGCCATTCTACGGTTGGACATCACGTATGGGTAACGTTTTGTGGACTGTGCCACTACGTATTGTTGTTGGTATCTTGTGGATTTCTGCGGGTTCATCAGTTTCAGGCACGATTGGTATGATTGCCACGGTTGTTGGTTGGTTGATTGCCTTTGGTCTTTTGACGTCAATTGCTGGTTTCGTTGCCTTTGTGTTGGGCTTGGTATTGATCTTTGCTGGTTCAGCGACAACGTCAATGGTTTTGTTGACGTTCGCTTCATTGGCTGTTATGAACGGTTCAGGTCGCACGTTCGGTTTGGACTACTGGGTAACACCATTCTTGGAGAAGACGCTTGGACGTAGCTTGTACGGTAAGCACGAGTCACGTTACAACGACTTGAAGAAGTAATAGTAAACGAAAAGAGAGCACGATGAGTAAATTCATCGTGCTCTCTTTTACATATGCTGTGAAGCATAGAATGCTGAAATAATACCATGGGCGACACTGACGTTAATTGAACGCACGCTACCATACTGTGGGATGTAAATCATGGCATCAGCTGCGGTAATTAAGTCGTCCGCTAAGCCAAGCTTTTCTTCACCAAATAGGAAAGCAGACTTCGTTGGGAATTGCACATCATACACTGATTGCGGATTGTAGCCAGGTGTATTATCCACGGCATAAATGGTATAACCATCTGCGTGTAAGTTATCAAACAAAGCTTGATAGTCAGTCACACGGTGATGCTCAATGTGTTCGTAGTTTTGGGTACCTAGTGACCCACGACGATCCCATTTCTTGATGCCTTCGGTTGACTCAGGGATCGCTGGGTTTTCAGGGTTTAGGAAAATAATTTTGCGCATACCAAACGCATTGCTGTTACGTACGGCAGATGCTTTGTTGAAATCATGACTTAGGTTTTGCATGATGGTAATCATGTCGCCACGACGTTCGTCTAAGGCGGCTTTTATTTCGTCATCAGATTGACCTTTAAAAAAGTCCGTGACGTTACGGTAGTCGGCTGAGCGACTTAAATCGATATCTGACATATGTAAATCCTCTCAAAACTATTGTACCCGACAAATTGCACCAAACGCCACAAAACATAGGTCGAGTTTGGTATTATGGTAAGTAGCAAAAAATAAGTAAGGGGGGCGTGAACATGACGCCAATTATCGAGTTGTCGCATGTGACGTACTCATATCCAAACAGCGAGACACCAGCCTTGAACGATCTCTCATTAACGATTAATCAAGGCGAGTGGATTGCAATTATTGGACATAATGGGTCGGGTAAGTCGACCTTAGCAAAACTATTGAACTATTTGTTGGCGCCAACGGCAGGTGAAATTACGATTGCCGGTACGCCAGTTAACGAAGATAATATGTGGACGATTCGCGACCTTGTGGGGATGGTCTTTCAAAATCCAGATAATCAATTTGTCGGCGCAACGGTGGCTGATGATGTGGCATTTGGGATGGAAAACCGTGGGATTCCACGCGAGGAGATGGTGCCACGTGTCGCGGAAGCGCTTGAGAAGGTTGGCATGGCTCAGTTCGCGGATCGCGAACCAGCGCGCCTATCTGGGGGTCAAAAGCAACGCGTTGCGATTGCATCCGTTCTTGCGATTCAACCACAAATCTTAATTCTGGACGAAGCAACAGCCATGCTTGATCCTAAGGGTCGTCGCGAAATGATTGCACTGGTACATGATTTGAAGCGTCAACTTGGTGATACATTGACGGTTATTTCAATCACCCACGATATCGAAGAAGCGGCGAGCGCTGACCGCGTTATCGTGATTAACGACGGTGATTTGATGCAAACGGGTACGCCAGAGGATGTTTTTGCCAACGCTGAAAAGTTGCGTGAATTCGGTTTGGCGGTGCCTTTTGCAGAACAACTAAAGGAAAAGTTGCGTGAACGTGGAATTGATGTTCCCGACTCATACTTAACGACTGAAGGGATGGTGGATTGGCTATGGCAATCAATTTCAACCAAGTAGGTTTTACGTACCAATTAAACACGCCATTCGCGACGCCTGGTTTGCATGATGTTAACTTCACCATGCCGGAAGGAAAGTTTACGGCGGTAATTGGTCACACTGGTTCAGGTAAGTCGACCATGGTGCAACACTTAGACGGCTTGGTAATTCCAACGGCTGGTGAAATTACGATTGGTGAACAACGCATCGTGCCAACAACAAAGCCGAAAGAGCTGAACCAAATGCGTGCTCACGTAGGACTTGTTTTCCAATTCCCTGAAGCGCAATTGTTTGAACAAACCGTCTTGAAAGACGTGATGTTCGGACCAAAAAACTTTGGTAAGTCGGAAGCTGAAGCGAAAGAAGCTGCGCAACGTGCTTTGCGTACGGTGGGGATGGCTGAACGATTCGATGAGCGTTCACCGTTTGAATTGTCTGGTGGTCAAATGCGACGTGTCGCCATTGCCGGCGTTTTGGCAATGGAACCGGACTGGTTGATTCTTGATGAGCCAACGGCCGGACTAGATCCAGCCGGGCAAGAGGAATTGATGACGTTGTTTGCGCGTTTGCAAAAGGAACGTGACATGACGGTTGTTTTGATTACGCACCAGATGGAGTATGTTGCCCAGTACGCTGATCACGTGGTCATTTTTGAAGGTGGAACTGTCGTGAAGGAAGGGACGCCGACTGAAGTCTTTGCGGATGTTGATTGGCTTCATGAAAAGCAGCTTGATGTGCCGATTGCTAAGCAGTTTGCAGATCAACTTGCTGATAAGGGGCTGCAACTTGAGAATGTCTTAGATATTGACCAATTGGCTGATCAATTGGCCGCAAAATTAGGAGGGGAAGCGCATGTTTAATAACCTCTTGATTGGACGTTATATGCCAGGTGAATCATGGGTTCACCGTTTGGATGCCCGCACAAAGTTAGTCTTAAGTATCGCGTTTATTTTTGTGATTTTCTTTGCCAATAATGTGGCTGGCTATGTTGTGGCAGCCGTCTTCACGTTGATGGCCATTACCCTAACTGGGTTGGGTGTGGGTGTCTTCTTGCGCGGTGTACGACCATTATTGTTCTTGATGTTTATCACAACGCTTTTGCAATTATTCTTTGTTCAAACTGGTCACGTTCTCTGGCACTGGTGGATTATCACGATTACCACGGATGGTGTGATTAATAGTATCGAAGTGTTTGTGCGTTTCGTCTTGATTATCATGTTTTCAACCATTTTGACACTCACAACACAACCACTAGCCGTTGCGGACGCAATGGAGAATTTGCTGGCACCTTTGAAGAAGGTAGGCTTCCCCGTTGCTGAATTGGCGTTGATGCTATCAATTGCACTGCGTTTTGTGCCAACATTGATGGATGAAGCTGAGACGATTATGAATGCGCAACGTGCGCGTGGCGTCGAGTTTAACGAAGGTAACATCGTTAGCCGCATTAAGGCGTTTGTACCATTGCTAATTCCATTGTTCATTAATGCGATTAAGCGCGCAATTGAACTTGGGGATGCCATGGAAGCCCGTGGCTACCGTGGTGGTGATCACCGAACGAAGTACCGTGTTTTGACTTGGGGCAAGCAAGATACGGTTGCAGTCATTGGATTTATCGTATTTGCCGTTGTCTTAATTGCAACGCGCTGGATTTAGAAAGAAGAGAAGAGATGCCACGATACAAAGCAACAATTTCGTATGATGGCACAGAATTTTATGGTTGGCAGGTTCAGCCTGGCAAGCGAACTGTGCAACTTGAGATGGAAAAAGTCGTTAACAAGATGGCTAAAGATCCGACTGAGCATATTCGTGTCCAAGGATCAGGGCGTACTGATGCGCGCGTTCACGCCAAGGGGCAAGTCGTACATTTTGATTTGCCGTTTGATATTCCGAATGAAGCGGTGCGTAAGGGGCTTTCAACGATGCTCCCTTATGACATTGGTATCAAGTCAGTTGAAAAGGTGGATGAGTCTTTCCACGCACAATTTAGCGCCCACAACAAGACGTACCTATATCGTCTTTCAACGACTGAATTTATTGATCCATTTAAGCGCAACTACACTGGTCACTGGCACCGTCGTATCGATACAAGCTTGATGCAGCAAGCCATCGGCGATTATGTTGGTGAACATGATTGGTTGAGTTTTGTGGCCTCAGGGTTCCAACAAAAAACGACAGTCCGCACGGTTTACTCAGCTAAGATGTGGGAGAAGCCGGAAGAAGATGAAATTTGGTTTGAGTTCTCAGGTAATGGGTTCTTGTACAATCAAATTCGTATCATGGTCGGCGTGTTGTTGGAGATTGGTAATGGCTCACGGCCAGTGGATGATATTCAACGCTTATTTGCGGTGAAGGATCGTCAACAAGCGCGATTCACGGCCCCAGCTCAAGGTCTTTACTTGATGTCGGTTGATTATTAATCAGATTGGCCAAAAACTAACGAATTTGCTAAATCCGAGGGCTATTGCCGTTGACGTTTGGTCAGAAAAAAGGTAAGATAAATCTCGGTATTGTTTACCACACCGCAATGGGAATGTCCTGGTACGACTTTTTTAATTATTGGTAAAGTAAACAAACAGAATATTGGAGGAATTTTCCATGCGTACAACTTATATGGCAAAGCCAGGTGAGATCGATCGCAAGTGGTACGTCATCGATGCAACTGATATTGCATTGGGACGTTTGTCAACTGTCGTAGCATCAATCTTGCGTGGTAAGAACAAGCCTACTTTCACGCCTAACGTCGACACTGGTGATAACGTTATCGTTATCAACGCCGAAAAGGTCGCTTTGACGGGTAAGAAGGCTACGGACAAGATTTACTACCACCACTCAAACCACCCAGGTGGTTTGAAGGAGCGTCAAGCTGGTGACTTGCGAGAGAAGAACCCACAACGTTTGATCGAGCTTTCAGTTCACGGCATGTTGCCAAAGGGTACTCTTGGTCGCCAACAAGGTTTGAAGTTGCACGTGTTTGCTGGTTCAGAGCACACACACGCAGCACAAAACCCTGAAGTGTTGGATATCACTAACCTTATTTAATTTAACGAAAGGAGAATAGTTAATTATGGCTCAAGTACAATACTACGGAACTGGCCGTCGTAAGAACTCTGTTGCCCGCGTACGTTTGGTACCTGGTAACGGTGCAATCACGATCAACGGTCGTTCAGCTGAACAATACATTCCTTTCGCTAACTTGCGTGAGGTTATGGTACAACCATTCAACGTTACTGAAACTCTAGGAAACTACGATGTTTTGGTTAACGTAAACGGTGGTGGTTTCTCAGGTCAATCTGGTGCCATCCGTCACGGTATCTCACGTGCTTTGTTGCAAGTGGATCCTGACTTCCGTGCAGCTTTGAAGAAGGCTGGATTGTTGACTCGTGACGCTCGTATGAAGGAGCGTAAGAAGCCAGGTTTGAAG
>Peterbilt_p2__coassemble_608_pt1 | contig 24267 bp, 13 predicted proteins | sample Peterbilt_p2__metabat2_low_PE_035 | metagenome-assembled genome bin Peterbilt_p2
GTCCTCCGGCGTGACACGATCAGTCTTGTAATCGAATAACCAGACCTCACCATCAACTTCGAAGTAACCATCAATAATTCCGTGGACCAGTACCTTCTCATTCCCTTGGAACCCCTTGTACAAACGGCTAGCATCCAACAGCAATGAGAATTGCACTTCACGTTCCAATGAATCAGCATGCATCACCATTTGCTTACCAAGTGGCATTTCCGCAAAGAATCGTTCAATCTTAGCCAATGAAATTAGCGGTGCAACGCGTTCTTCAATCAACCCTTGCGTGGTCAAATCAGCGACCAATTCACGCAAGTCATCACGCGTTGGCGCACCATGTTGCAAATCAACTCGTTGCAACACCAAGTGAGTTGCCGTACCGATGGCAGCTGATGAAATGCGCGTTTCGGCTTCCTGCATAAACTCAGGTTCCGGTAGAGTTTCATCAGTCAAACGCAATCCGCTCATATCGGCAACATCTAGACGGGCATCAACTGGACCACGGCCCGCTTGCAAATCAGGGTCTTCAAACAAACGCTTGATTTCAGAAACTGATTGATAAGCTGTCGCACGCGTCGCTTCTTCAAAGCCGTAATCAAAATTAAGGACTTGGTGCCAATCGGCATTCGCGACAACGGGCGCATTCGCCTCCGTTGCCACGACAGCTTGTGGTGTGGCAACCGCTTGATACGCGTCCAGCGCTGAACGCAAATCTGCGCTATCCACAATTTCAAGACCAAAACTAAATGGCTTCTTAGGGGCCTTAGAACGGATTTCGCTGAAATCAACGACATCATCCTCGTCATAGCGACCCAACGCCTCTTGTAGTGCTGGCGCTTGTGGGTGACGCATCAACGCCATCCCCATCAAGTCCATAAACGACTTTCCAGACAGGCGCACCCAGTCCGGCAACATCCAATCGGAACCATTTTCAGCTAACGACCACTTTGACCATAGTGCCTTCACGCTACTGTATGAGCCGACCATAAAGAGGTGTTGTTCGGCACGCGTTAAGGCCACGTATAGCACACGCAATTGTTCCGCAAAAGCGCCACGAATGCGGGCATCCTTCACAAATTCGCGTTGTGGTGTTGGCAACTTCAAATGGTGTTCCAAATCGACGTAATCCATGCCGGCTCCCGCTTGGGCATCCAACAAGACATCACCCATCGTTTCGCGCTGACTAATCATCTTACGCGTACTGTTCAACACAAAGACAATCGGGAACTCCAACCCCTTTGAACGGTGAATCGTCATCAATGACACACTATCACTCGCCACGTTGGCATCAGCTTCACCCAAGTCCTTGTCTTGTGTTTGCAACTGCGTCACGTAGTTAATGAACTGATACAAGCCGACAAAACTACTCTTTTGATACATCGCCGCACGTTCATATAGGGCATGCAAGTTTGCTTGACGTTGTGGACCTGATGGCAAGCCACCAACGTAATCCAACCACCCCGTCGTGTTGTAAATCTGCCATAGCAAATCAACAATTTGATTCTGAACGGCCAGCGTACGGAACGTTTCCAAATCAGCCAAGAAACGTTGCACGGCAGCAATTGTTTCATTTACCAGTTCAACAGAAACCCCTTCAACCGAAATTGTGAGTGGGTTATTCGCCAACGCCTTCACGGCCGTAAAGAAATCATCATCCATTGCTTGGGTACGAATCAACGCCAAGCCGTTTTCATCAATACCGTACAAAGGTGAACGGAGCACCGCTGCCAACGGAATATCTTGATGCGGATTATCAATTACTTGCAACAAACTCATCATGACTGAAATTTCAGTGGTTTGGAAATAGTTTTCCGCCCCATTCACCACAATCGGAATATCCATCTCACGGAAAATGTCCAACACATCCAAGTTCTGATTCTTAGTTGGCACCAAAACCGTCATATCACTATAGCGAACCGGACGTTTCTCACCCGCTTTACGATCAAAGATTTCGAACTTCGTATCCATCAATTCTTTAATCTTCAATGCCATCATGCGAATTTGGCCAGTCGCCTTCGTGAAACCATACTCGTTCTTCACATCCGGTTCGTCTTCTTCAGCGTCGTCGGCATCATCTTGATCCAAGTACACCATCATTTGGGCTTCCTTTGGCAAGTCAGCCGGATAGTAATCCGCCCCCGCGACCAATTCGGCCTCACCGGCATATTCCACATCGCCCAACTGTTCGCTCATAATCTGCGCAAAAATGTAGTTGATGTAGTCAGTCACGTTCGGTTGTGAACGGAAATTCTCCTGCAACGTAATCACGGTGTTGCCGTCAGTCTTGGGATACGTTGTCAGTTTGTGACCAAACAACGTTGGATCAGCTTGACGGAACTTATAGATTGATTGCTTAATGTCACCCACTTGGAACGTGTTATCACCAGTCGCAATTTGTGACAAAATCGCTTCTTGCAGTTGGTTCGTATCTTGATACTCATCGACCATAACTTCGTTGTAACGCGCTTGTAGTTCAGCAGCTACCGCGGGTTGGCTAACGATTTGCAACGCAAAGTGTTCCAAGTCGTTAAAATCCAGCACCTTGCGACGAAGTTTCTCGGTCAAGAACGCCTCGCGGAAAGATTGCGTGAAATCAACCAATTGCTTAATGACTTCACCAGCCCCACCAATGGCGAGTTGCATACCGGCAGCATCCAAAGCAAAGTAGTTTTCTTGTAGCTTCTCGAAACGTTCTTTGATTTGCTCACGTTGGGCCTTAACTGGCTCCCAAGCCGCCTTTAGTTCTGGGTCATGCTTTGACGTAAAGTTCTTCCCTTTGCCGTCTTCACCTTTACCCCAACCCATCAAAGTCACTGCTGCAAACGCCTGACGCAAATCATCCCAACTAGTTGGCGTCCCTTGCAAGAGCGTCAACAGACGACTATACGCATTGGCATCGTTTTGAATGTTCAGTAAACGATTTACAGCCGGCGGTTCATCCATCGTATCCGGTGCTTGATTAACCAATTGGATGATTTGATCATTAATCGCTAACATCTCGCTTTGTAGCGTTGGCAATAATTGTGTCTTAAAGAAATTAGATGATGCAAAATCATCCCCAATCTCATAGTCATCCGCCAAACTTTCCAACCATGCCGTTGTATCTGGTCGTGCCATCGCAAAGTTGAACAACGTGAAGACTGATTCTTGCAACGTGCGGTCATCAGTTGAACCTGACGCAAATTGGGCCGCAAACTTCGCAAATGTTTGGTCTGGGTCCTCAGCATAACGTTGCTCAAGCAAATCACCATAGACTTCCATCATCAACAAGGTCCGCTCGGCATCATCAGACAATCGGAATTGTGGGTCCAAATCAATTGTGTAGTGATATTGCTCAATCAGGCGCAACGCAAACGCGTGCAGCGTTGAAATGTTGGCAACATTCAATAGACGCAGTTGCTTCAACAAGTGCTGACGTTGTTCACCCTCAGACTCGGCCAACGCACCGCGAATTGCGCCCTCAAGTCGCTCCTTCATTTCAGCCGCAGCTGCTTCAGTAAACGTTACGATCAAAAACGTATTCACATTTTCGCCGGCCAACAAGCGTCGAATCACACGCTCAACCAAGACACGCGTTTTACCTGAACCGGCGGAAGCAGACACCAAGATATTTTGGCCAGTTGTGGTAATGGCCGCTTCTTGTGACGTTGTAAAATTCATTAGTCTTCTGCCTCCTCTTCTTCATCTTCGTCGCCCGTAATCAGATTTTGCATCGCCTTCAAAGCATCGTCTGCCTTGAGCTTTTTAATATTACGATATTCATTACCCATCATGGCATCAAACATCATGACTGGCTTATAAGCCGTGTACATCATGCCAGTCTTATTTGGCCCATCGCGGAATGGCCATAGTGGGAATTGTCCGGCCAAAATGTTGGTTGCAATTTGGCGGATTTTGGCTTCGTTAAACTGCAATAACGTATTCAAGTTGTCTTCCGTCACAACATCAGCCGTCTTGGCAAAGCCACCACTCTTCAAACGCTTCAAGGCAAACGGTGTCTTCACACCCTCAACACCTTCAAGGCGCTCAATGTAGGCTTCATTGTCACGCAAGACACCACGGTAAGCACCTTGGCTGGCGGCTGCTTTATCAGCTTCTTCCTGTAATTCAGCCAACGAGGCACCTGAAATATCAGTGGCCTTAATCCATGGATTTTGGAGTGACCAGAACACCGCACCACCCATTTCACTGGTTGGTAGCACATCCGCGTTGGTCATCATCGCCGTCCAATACGTCATCAATTGCAATTCCAAACCAGCATAAGCTTGCGTGTAGTCAAAGGTACGCTTACCAGACTTGTAATCGACAATCGTCAAGAAGTTACCGGCTGGCGTTTCCACCAAATCATAACGATCCACTTTTCCGCGAACCGTCACGCGACCAATTGGCAACTCATATTGCACCGGCTTCAACTTGCTCTGTGGCAAACCAAAACCAGCTTCGACACCAAGGGTATGCACCCCACCGTCAATTAATTGACCGCGCTTCATGTTCTGAACTGTATCGTGCACTTGTTCCGCCAAACGTTGTGTCAAGAATTGCATACGGGCTGAACTCGTGAAGATATCAAATGTCGCATCCCCACTTTGAAGCAAGCCATGCAGGATGTTTTGCTCCAACAGACGTAATTCAGCATCCGTGAATTCACTCAATGTCTTGTTCTCACGAATCAATTCCGTGAACAAACGTTCCAGAATCGTGTGCATCAACGTTCCCTTTTCAGCCGGCGTTAGTTGGAGCACCTGACGCTCTTGCAAACGCAAACCGTATTGCAAGAAGAATTCAAATGGGTTCTTCGCATAGTTCTCAAGACGTGAAATCGACGCCTTCAGATCATTACCGAATAGTTGGCTCATCAATGGTGCCATGATTTGGCTTGGTCGGTTTTCATACGTCAAACCGCCCATTACACGGGCAGCCTTCGCCGGTGCCAGTTGCTTAATTTGTGCCTGCAAGCCTTGCCAAGCACCGCTCAATTCCGCCGACTGACGGTCTTGCTTTTGGTTTTCTGCTTGGCGGTTCACAACCACCAAGTGTGCGAGTGTACTTGCAACGGTTCCAACGTATTCATGAACGTCTGTCGCATGTGGATCAGGCAACGCCTTAAACTCATGCACCGGTTGATGGAATTGACGTACCAAACGGGTCACGTACGTTGACGCTTGTTGGCTACCTTCACCATCGCTAGTGGCGTACAACCAAATCATGCGGGTCGCTGCCGTCATCATCGCGCTGTACATCAACAAGGATTCTTGCGCCATTTGTTGCTCAGATGTTTCACGCAAGAACATATGCTCAGGCAACTTATCTTGCAATAATTCACGGTCACCATCATGCAACAACGCCTTTGTGCGGGTCGTTGCCGGCAAATTAACACTGGTTGCCCCAAATACAATCACCGTGTGATAACCCTGACGTTGCACGATTCCACTTTCAGACACACGAACTTGGTCCATCGTTGCTGGAATACCCGTGTACTTGGCACTTTCAAACGCCGCTTGGAGTAGTTCTTGCAACGTTTCAACCGTCATTTCAGTGTGATCAAACACTGCCACAAAGTCATCCAGCACCCCAATAAACGTGCGCCAAACTTGTTCCGGTTGTTGGGCAGCCCACAGGTCACCCGCCTCAATTGCAGCATCACGCCAGGCAATCAAACGTTGTTGAATGCCGATTTGCGTCAAAAAGACATATAGTTCACGCGCCATCTCACGGGCATCTTTGGCTTCCGCTAGGCGTGACAAAAACGGTGCCACCACCTGACTGATTTGGTTGTGAATCAATGCCAATTGGGCATCCTTAGCCGCCACGTGTTCGCGAACCACTTCATCATCTGAATCGGCTACATTGCGGTCAAACTGCCATGGCGTGTCATCCGTCCAACGCCACCCTGGCAAATTCTTAGCCAACGCATAGTTTTCCGTTTCTGCCAACGCCTCGCGATAATCAGCCAATGTGACATCTTCAGGCAATAATAGCTCCGTCTTCAATAACCCCATCACATCTGAAATCGTGTAGGCTGGTGCCAAACGGAACAACTTGTCCAAAAAGGCCACGAGCGGGTGCGCCCCCATTGGTCGATCTAAGTCCATAAACACTGGGATTTCATAACGGGCAAACACCGCTGGCAAGATATTCTCATATTGCCCCAAGTCACGCGTCATCAGCATGAAATCACGATAGCGTCGCTTGCCACTGGCCACTTCTTGGCGAATCATACGGGCCATTTGCTCGATTTCCTGATAGCGTGTCGTTGCTTGCCAGACATCAAAATCAGGTAGCGGTGCTGATTGCGTTTGTTGCTGAATACCATGTTGTTCGTAATCAATCCAGAACGATTCAATCGCTGCAATCGTGTCACTAATTGGCCGTTGTGCCGTCACAGTATTCGCCGTTACTGGGACATCATGCGCCACCGCGAAATCACGCAATTGGCGTGCCAAACGCTTAGGTCGGTAGAACAAGTCATTTTCTGACAACGTCACATCTGAGACACTCGCAGCCCCGTCGTCAGCAGGCAGTGCAATCGCCACGCCACCTGCACGTTCAATCAAAGCCTCAACAACCCCGCGTTCCGGTGTCGTCATTTGTGAATACCCATTAATAAAGTAGTAATGGTGTGACGTATCCGTCTTTTCCGTCGCCAAATAAACGCGCAAAGCCGTCAGCAATTCACTATTCAGATATTGACCACGGTTGGCCAACTCTTGATCCAGCGCTTCACCAATCAAAGCCAGGTCCTGCAACTTCATTTGCAACGTGCCTTGGCCCGAAAGGTTTTCAGCCATTTCACGCACTTCTGGCCACGTTAAACCAGCTTGCTTTAACTCAAGAATCTGACTCGCGAATTGACTAATAAACCCTTGCTTGGTCAACAAACTACCATACAACACCAATTCATCTTGGTGTTCACGTAGCAAGGCCTGTACTAGCATCGTCATACCAGTCGCTGACAAATTGGCTTGGCGATAAATCGGGTCATCTTGCATGTAGTACCAAGCTAAACGGCTCAATGAAAAGACTTGCACGTTTGGCACTGCGACTGCGGCCCCGTGACGATTTTCCAGCTCAGCCAAACGACTTAGCACTTGAATTTCTGTTTCAAACTTAATGTGGTTCGGTACCACATAAAAAATCTCGGCTTGCTCATCGGCTGCCAAGACCTTCTGCACACGCTCCAATAGCGCTAATTCATGGTCAGCACTCGCGCGACCAAACAACAATTCTAAAGCCATGTGCGCCCCCTTTTTCATAACGAGTTGTATCTTCTCATTTTACCAGCTATACGTGAAAAAAGACCCCAGGCTTTTGCCCAGAGTCTGTCAGATTTCTAGTTATTGCGCCAACTTTAACAACGCTTCAGCAAAGATTGCCATCGAGCGCGTTAAGTTAGCAACTGGTGTTGATTCATTTGCTTGGTGACTTGTGACCGGCACATCCGGGAACTGACCACCAAAGGCGACGCCACGCTTCAGCAAACGGGCATACGACCCACCATTTGATGTGCGCGGATTCATAAACATCCCCGTCTGCTTGGCATAAACCATTGATAGGACACCAACCAGTTCATCCGTTTCCGGCACCAAGTGTGGTTCCATACCCCCTGGCCACACTTCGACCGTCGCTTTAAAGTCGCCAAGGTGGCGTTGGACTTGGGTCATCACCGCTTGCACATTAACCCCTTGCGGATAACGGAAGTTCAGCAAAATCGTTCCCTGTCCATTCAAACTAAAACGCATCACCCCGACGTTCAACGTTAGGTCACCCATCGTGTCGTCGTGATAACGTAGCCCTAAATTGTCAGCGCCAATATCGTCATGCACCGTCTCACCAACAAATTGCAAAAAGGTCTTAGCATCATCCGCAAACGCATACCGGTTTAGGAAATGTGCCAAATATGTGCCAGCATTCTCACCATCTTGTGGGTAAGCGCCGTGAGCCTGGACCCCGTTCAACAAGAGACGCAATTCTTGCCCCTTGATTTCGGTCTTACCACTCAAAAATGGATATTGGGCCAAGTATTGTTCAAAATCATGCACCATCTCGTCCGGTTCGGGCACGACCACACGCGCACGCGCATCCCCTGGCACAACATTTGGACGCGTTCCTGCAATGAAACGACGCAAAATATAGTCGCCAGTCGAGACACTCGGAAAGCGTAATTGTACGGTTTGAAAGGCCTTTTCACCATTCACAACCGGAAACGCCCCGTCCGGTGAGAAGCCCATCGTTGGTTCGCCTTCTTGTTCGAAATAACGTGGCAAATCACGCCAGCCGTTCTCTTCATCAGTTCCAATAATCAAACGAATCTTGCGAGTTAATTTAATTTCGTGGTCGGCCAAATACTTCATGGCGTAATACGCACTCATCAAGTCAGCTTTCATGTCAGCCGCCCCGCGACCAAAGTATAAGCCATCCAAAATTTCCGGCTTGAATGGATCGCGTAACCACCCGTCGCCGGCCGGTACAATATCGATGTGTGTCAGAATTGCCACGGTCTCATCAGCGTCAGCCGGACCATACTCGATCCAGGTCACCATGTTATCGACACGACCATAACGGAAACCGTCACGGGCAGCCAATTCTTCCATCTTCGCTAATGCACGCACCATGTCGGTTCCAAATGGTGTTAGCTCAGTTTGTGTGTTTGGATCTAGAATCGATGGTATTTTAACAATTTGATTCAAATCTTGAATCAAATCGGCCTCATAAGGCTTTGTTCGGTCAGCCCATTCCATGACGGCCCTCTTTTCTCATTTGTTTTTAATACTTTGATTTTAACGATATCTGTTAACACTGTAAAGTAAAAAAGCTACCAGGCAGATACCTGATAGCTTTGCAAAATTCATTAAGAACGCTTCTTGTTGTAGTAGTAGAATACTGGCAATCCAATCAAAACCAATACGATTGAAATGGCAGCACCTGTAAAGTCGTTAATAACCGTTGAACCAATCACAAACAAAGCACCGAAAATTGCAACCAATGGCGTAATTGGGAACAATGGCGTCTTGAACAACGTGTCCATTTCTTCTAACTTACCTTGCTTGACTTGGCGACGCAACATGAAGACGCCGAAGAATGCAGCCGTGTAGAAAATCCAGATAGTGAAGATGGCGATGTCTGACAAACGATCAACACCTGACGTGTAGAAGATTGCCAAAACCAGCGTCATAATCGTTACCGTCGCAATGGCGTTCGTTGGCTCTTGCGTCTTACGTGTCAACTTTGACAAGTACTTAGGGAACAAGCCGTCCAATGACATTGCATACGCCATACGTGGGAATGACAACATCTTACCGTTCAACGTTCCCAACATTGAAATGATAATTGCCAAACTCAACGCGCGTCCACCAAAGTCACCAAACGCAGCCTTAGCAACCGCGAACGTCGCGTTGTTTTGCAAAGCGACAACCTTTTCAGCTGGCAAAGCGTGGTAAACACCAAACGTCACACCAACGTAGGCGATGACGATCAAAATCAAACCACCAACGATTGAGCGTGGCACATCACGACGGGGGTTCTTCAATTCACCGGCGATGTTTGACAACAAAATCCAACCATCATAAGCGAACAACGTTGCCAAGATAGCCATTCCGAAGCCACCACCTGATTGTGAGACTTGGTGAACCGTTTGCCCCAAGGCATCAACCTTACCAAAGAACAAACCGTAAATGATCAACACGGCGATTGGAATCAACTTAATCGATGTTGTAATCACTTGGAAGCTAGCAGCCACACGGTTTTCCAACATGTTCAATCCTGCGATGAACAACAGGAAGACAACTGAAATCCAAGTTGCAGCTGACGTTGGCAAGCCCAAGAAGTTAGCCGTCAAAAAGGCAGCGTAACCAGCAATTGAGGCAATGACGGCTGGTGCGTAAATGACAACTTGCATCCATCCTGTCAAGAATCCAGCAGCTGGTCCGTATAACTCCTCAATGTAGCTGTACAACCCACCTGTCTTTGGCAAGCGGGCCCCGATTTCAGCAATCGTCAAACCAGCAGCCAACGTAATGACACCACCAGCAACCCATGCCAATAGTCCAAGCGTTGATGAACCAGCTGTTTGCAAAACCCCAGCTTGCTTAAAGAAGATTCCAGAACCGATAACCGTTCCGATAACGAGTGATAACCCTGACCAAATTCCCATTGATCGTTTTAATTCAACTTTGTTTTCCATGACCTACTCCTAGATTATTCCGTTCTTGCATAAAAAAACAGCCACCCAATCCCAGTGATTGGATGACTGCTAATCGTTCTCACAGTTCAAGCGTTACACGAAAACGCCCAATCACTTTTTGTGTTGAGTTGAAACGATCATTATTATTATTGTTGTTAACAAAACTGAACATAATCATTTCTCCTTCCAAAAAGTGTGCGGTTTTCATAACGATTAAAATCTTATCATATTCTAAGAATTCTGACAATGAAGAGTTTAATTTGAATCTTGTTTATCGATGAATCTATTTAGTTTTTGATCTCGGTTGGGCTGCATTCTATTCAACATGGCACTAAAACAGTACCGTCAACACTATGATGTCGGCGATCGTTTGAGTAGCATTCTATTCAACATGGCACTAAAACCTCGGAATGTATTTTCATTCAATCGAGATTCACTAATTTTTAAGCGGTGAATATCACTATTACCCATTAAACTTGGCGAGTTTTCAGAAAGAATACTACTTTTTATTCAGTTGTCAAAGAACTAAATAGAATCGATATTTATACGTATATTATACCATATTCTCCCGCATCAATACGTAGTCCGAGTCCAGTATCCACCTAGTTGTCACACCTTCAACTCTTATAGAATCAATCATCAATAATGACATCTGCTGCAGTAAGATATACTCCTCTAGGGCGGTCATTTCCTCGGGCGTCATGTATACACCGGCATTAACTAAAATAATCAACTTTTTTGTTTTCAAGTACTTAAACACTTGAACCAATTCAAGCAGTCGTTCGAATATCGTATCAGACTCAATTTCTACCTTAACCCCCAAAACCTTCAGCGCTTCCGAAATTTCAATTTCATCACTCACCATGTCGATTTCAAATTCTAGAAGTTCATCTTGGATGATTAATGTTGCAGCATTTAACAATCGCTCAATCTCAGACTTCACCTCAGGATCTTGATTTATTTGTTCCTCAATATCTTTATAAATCAGCTTTAACGTCGCGGCGGAATTGACATCAAACCCCAACACGTCATTCACTAACATAAGTTCATTTACTTTTAAAGACTTGTACTTATCATCGTAGATTTTGAGATAATCATTTCCCTCTCCGGAATAGCGATAAAGAGACTGTACAACGGAAGTAAAAACTTTACGATTTTCAATCGTAAAGCTCACTAGCCCTTCCAACTTTATAGGCTCATCTAAAAAATCAAAGTTTAAGTTATACATCATCGTCATCTCCAAGAAACACAACACGGTCATCTGTATTAGCAACGCTTGTCGACTTTTCACCATGTAGATATGTCATGCGCGCAAATTGTTTTTCAGTCACCGTGAGCAACGTCACATTTCCCTGATTAGGGTTATTCTTTTCTAGTCGCTTAATCATTGCCTTATTCGCAGTATCATTCAATAGCAACTTACTATACACACTAAATTGATGCATCAAAAACCCTTCGCTCAGGAGAAACTTTCGAAATTTACGATACACTCGCCGATCGTCCGGTGTTAACATTGGCAAATCAAACATTAATATCATCCTCATAAATCGATAACTCATTCAGTCACCCGAAATACAGGGACTTCTTCCCTTTCCCCATGTAAACAATCGAGCACTTTCTTCACATAATCCGAAATGATATTCGTTAAATACATATCACTGCCGTTATAGCGGTAAGTTTCACTAAATAAGGTAAAGAGTTCGCGCTTAATTCTTGGAAACGCTTCTGACTTGTTGTCATATACAATTTCATCTACCAATACACGGAAAGGCTCCATCAAATCACTCGCTAAGTTAAATTGATTATATTGATTCGTGTGCTTGATACCCAATTGTGTTAGGCAGCCACACTTAACAATTTCTCGTGCAAATAAACTAAGTATCAATGTATAGCCGTAATCTAACCCTTTGTTGACTTCGGTAACCTCATCGCGCACAAAATCATTGCCGAATAATGTATTAAAACTCGTTCGCGCCGCATGGCCCTCTACATTAGCCGGATCATTCAGCGCCAACTGTGTGATGGCATTCAAAACATCTGTCGCTTTGTCGTCAAATCCCACTTTTCTAAGCAGTGCTGCTTGATTACTGATTTTTTGGGTAATAATATCAGTCCAAATTTTCTCCTTATCTTCCGGCTTCCATTCAACCTGCTTTTGAATTTGTAAACTTGTATCGTGACGTCCATAGTACGGCATCACCACTGAATTTGGCAGTCGTTTGGCGTCACACATAATGAGCAAAACTCCCGCCTCTACTAGCTGATTAATCAGCATCGTTGAAATAACAATGTCTGTTGTTTCACATATCAAAACATCGACTTCCGACAAATGAATCATTTCCATACGTTCTGCGGACTTGTACACCAAATGATTATTTTTGTAAGTCAACTTACTGTGCGAGTTAATCGCAACTGTTCTAAAACCCATCAATATCACCTCCGTACTCAGAATGATACAGACAGAATATGTTCAAGGTTTATTTGAAAAATTATCAATTAGCGTATGCTATACTATTCATGTTGAGAGGCATTCTATTCAACATGGCAAGTTAAAATAAGCTTTTATGCGTATTCAAACTTCAGTTAAGGCGACATCGCCTTTTTATTTTGCTTAAAAATAGGGCGTGCGGAAAAAATTTCCGCACGCCCTTTATCATTCACTTGCTACTTTATTTATTCAGCCGTCAACAAAACTCGACTTTGATACAAACCAGTCACTGATTCATATATCAATTGAGAACCATTCGTAATGGTATTTCCCGTTTTCAATTGTTGTGCTGTAGTCCCTAGTCCAATGCCACTTAGCGCTTTCAAATTTTGATTACTTCCTTTCGTAACACCAAGCAATTCAGATAGGACCTTCTTTTGTTCCTCAACATCCTGCAAACCAATAAACGCATTACGCATCTTGCCCACCAACAACTCTGATTTCGCTTCAGTAAACAATCCGTTCGTCACGATAAACTTAGCCAAGTTATCGAACAAACTGACCAAATCATTCCCGCTATTCAAGCCACTCAAGTCGATCATTGGCAATTCAGCAGCATTCTGAGCTTCTTGATAACTAGACAACAATCTTGTCCCTTTGTTGGGCAATGTATATTTGGCATATTTAGGTAGCGTCTCAACCAGAACAGTTGCTACATTAGGATTTCGTTCTCTCAACCAAGATAACTTGTCATCCGCAGCCATGTACATATCGTATTCAACAGCAGAAACACTAATTGGCTTTACGTTTCCCTTTGCATCTTGCGTTACAACTGTAATTGCAGAAATCGGCGCCTTCGTACCACCATACTTCGACGCTGGGTACGATTGCTTCAAGCCATTACTAAAGTTCTTCGCTTTCGCATCCGCCTTATATACAGACTCGTCCCCAAACTTACCCGTTTGAATTTCAGTCTTCTTAACAATGTTGATGTTTCGATAAGTTAATGTCTTTGCCATTTGAGCGAACATTTCATCTCGATTGAGAATCACTGTTTCATTCGTTTCTTCGTCCGTAAGCTGCCACTCGGCATCAGCCATCCCCGATAGCAATTGCAACGATGATTCGCGACGTTGCGATGCCCACTTGCCAAATGCCTCGTCCGCATTGCGTGTATATTCACCATATACCCATGCATTTTTAAGAGCCGGATAAGCCATGTAGACGTACTGACCAACAAAAGCATTTAAGTACGCATCGTGCGCGTGATGGTAGTCATTCAAATCACGATTCTTCACAAACGGCGCATGCAGTTCTTTTTCAATAAACTTTGGTACTTTGTAGTCCCGACCCTCAGCCTGAGCTACATTCGAATCATAATTTGGATTAACCAAATATACCTTACCGCTTCGCAACTGTGTCGTTAGCCCAGCTTTTGGCGTCAACACCAACGTATTCGTTCCCTTAAAGTAGTTCGTTAAAATGTTAGCAACATTCTTGGTAATTTGACGATTTTCTACCAATTGACGATTAATAAATCCTTCGCGTTGCTTGTCACCAATTTTGCCCTTTTTCAAATTAGACAACTTGCGAGGAGAAACTTGACCATTCTTCGCCAACATTTCCCAATAGTCAGTCATGTGACCAACGACAGTGGCACTTGGCGTGTCGCCACCCTTATTTTGGTTATCACGAACGGTCACCAAAACCTTGTTATCAATCGAATCATCCTTCACATAGGTCTGTGGCACAATGTGATCCACCTGATATTCTGACAATCGTGACAAATCTAGTGGTTCACCGCTGTACATCGACTTTCCATTTTGCAAAAAGTATAGGAACACCTTTTCATCAGCCAGCGCCTTATCATCGGCATTCTTCAATTGCGCTCCCAGTTCTGCCTCAATCGCTTCACCGGTCGACTCTTTGAACTTTGCATAAAAAGTTTCAATCTGTCGCTTGCGTGAATTAGTACGACGTCCGTTTTGATCATCGCGACTCATTTCAATAACAACCTTGCCGATTGATTCACGTCCCAAGAAGTGTTCCAACTCCTTGATAATTCGCAAACTTTGCCAGATTCCCTTCTTGGTTGCTGGCGAACCGGCCAATTGTTCCACCATCTCATATGACAACGAATCCGGCTTCACGTTCCCAGATTGTGCAGTCGCGATTTGATCAGCAATCTTCTTGTCTTCTAGCAAACGCATGAAGTTTAGATAACTGCCTTCCTTCAAGCTTTGGATAATTGTCTTGCCTTCTGACGTTTTCAAACCATCCAATAGCTTTCGAGACAAACGTCCCCAACCAGTGTAGTGCTTTTTAGCCAACGCATTAATTTGGCTGTCAGACAAAAGGCCATGCCACTTAGCCTCATTCGCAGTACGAATCGTCTTCTTCAAAACCTTCTTATCTTCAAAAATTGTTTGCCACTTGATGATTTCCTCAAACACATCCGGATAATCCGCAATCATCTCATCGGAAATACCAGCCTTCATCAAATCCAAATACGTGCTATAAGACGCATTGTAACTTGGTGATGATACAAACGTATCGATACCAAACAATTCTTTAATTCCGATAGTAATTTCTTCTACTGAACGCAAATAATCAACCATCTTCTTGGCCGTCACCTTGCGATTTTTCTTGAACAGATTATCGACAATCTCTTTACGTTGCTTCGGCGTAAAGTAGAATTTCTTGCCACCTTGGAAATACCCACTCGACATCAGCTCATTATAAATCGTGAACTCTTGATACAAGAGCGAGTTCTTAGGCAACACTTTTTCGTTTGGCAGATAAGTATCAAAGTTTGTCATACGTTCAATGAAATTAACCGCCGAGGCCTCTTTATCTACTACTTCACTAAAATTCCAAGGTGTTACCTTTTCATCTGACTTACGAACCACCCATGAATTTTTAGCAACGGTGTCCGTCTTAGTTAACATGCCATCTTCGTTGCGCCAACCCGGTCGCTTAGCCAAAGTTCCAACGTAATATGGAATTCTAAACTTGAACAAAGCCTGAATTTTATACTCTGACTCAGTCTTGAATTCGCCTTCATCATTTTCATATTCCACCTCAGTTTGTTGTCCCAAAAATGGATAATAAGCAACTTGATTCTCAATGATTTTAACCAGTTCGTACTCGTGAACTTGATATGGAATCGCACCGTTATCTGACTGACGTTGCTTTGGCAAATAATTTTCAAGCTTGATTTCATGATACATATTCTCAACGAACTGCTGTTGCGCCATCGAAAGCGTCGTCTTGCTGAAATCAAATTCCTTATCTACAGCTGGGAACTTCAAACCAGCAAACTCACTCTCAAACGCCTTACGTAGCTCTTCGTAGAACACCTCGCGTGACGTCTTCTTTGCCGGGTCCCCTTCACCCGAAACATACTTGAGATAGACGCCTGACTTCTCTTTACCCTTGTCATCTTTATACGTATTAAACAAAGCATCGTAGAATTCTGGCGACACCGCTCGTGCAAACTGCTTCAATGCACGCAATTGATTTTTGTGTAGGTCATACTTTTCAATCATTGAGGCTGAAAGTGTTGGTTGCGTTAAGATACCTGACAAAACCAATGCCTCATAAACACGCTTACCAGCACGAATAACTTCCATTTCGCCATCCGTTAAGTATGTTTCTAGCTCCAGCAATTGATCATCGAAAGTTTCATTTGAGTACTTAATTTTCTCTGGGAACCCTTCTTGAACTTTGCTGTCATATTCTGAATTCGCAAAGATATCCTTCACTGACAACGTGTTTCCAACAATCGCCGTGAAATAACTCTTAATTTGCTTTTGCTTCTCATCCAGCCATTTTTGCTTCTTTTTATCAGTGCCCAATGCATCAAATTGCGCCGCAAAGCCCGTGTCATTATTCTCACCACGGTAGACCGTTTCCGCATCAATTGCATAAAGCTCATTTAACTCATACGCCTTCTTAGATGCCGACCAATCTTTATTCTTCAAAATTTCGTTAGCTGCTTCTTGATCCTTATCTGAAAGGTAGAACTTAAACATGCTACTATCGTCAAACGCCTGAAGCGCTTCCGCTAAGTTTTGTGCGACGTTAATATTCTCAAGGTCAAATTGTTGCCCTTGGTTAACGAAGTGTCCACGATATTTCATCATATGGTGCAACGCCAAATAAACGAGGCGCAAATCTGCTTGCGCTGGGTTTTCTATCAATCGTTGACGCAAATGATAGATTGTCGGATAAGCTTCATAGTATGTAGCCTCATCCCCGTAACTTTCACCCTCACCAATCTTCCCGTTAAACAACGGGTAAGTTACTGGCTTATCAGATTCGACCGTTCGCGTTTGCAAATGGCCATTTTCATCACGGTAACTGAATGTCTTCGTACCCTTATCATCGGCCTTCAAAAAGCTTTCATCCATCCGAATAAAGAAGCTATCGTCAAACTTCAAAATTTCATTTTCAAATAACCCGCGCAGATAGTTTAAACGCTCTTTTCGACGCGCAATACGACGCCGCATCCCCCGCTTCAAACGGCGATCAGCCGCTGTATCCGCTTCAGAAAATAAACGAACTCCCCAAAGATTCGTTCTTGAGCGCTTACTAACACCGTTATCATTAATATGTTTCTTACCAGAAGCAAGATTGAATTCATTATCAATCACCGCCCAACCGACTGAATTTGTCCCAATATCCAAGCCGATTGTATATTGTTTGTTAACCATTTAATTACCCCTCAATAATAGAATGCATTATTAAGGTATATTATACCAACTAGTAATTTACTGTTTTAGACGATTTTTCAGGATATATGTGAACGGCACAAAAAAATGGTGAACCCGTTTGGATTCACCATTTCTATTAGTTACTTATTAAGCCTCTTCGTACCATGAGTAGTGGTACATTTCACCAGCTGGCTTGTCCGTACGCTCGTAAGTGTGAGCACCGAAGTAGTCACGTTGCGCTTGGATCAAGTTTGCAGGCAAAACTTCTGAACGGTATGAATCGAAGTATGCAACCGCAGCTGACAATGATGGTACTGGTACACCAGCAGCCGTTGCCAAAGCGATTACGCGACGAGCAGCTGCTTGGTACTTCTCAGCGATATCCTTGAAGTATGGATCCAACAACAAGTTGTGCAAACCTGCTTCGTTGTTGTAAGCATCCGTAATACGTTGCAAGAAGCGGGCACGAATAATCGCACCGGCACGCCACAATTGTGCCAACTCACCGTATTGCAAGTCCCAATCGTAGTGATCTGAAGCCATGCGCAATTGGTCGAAACCTTGTGCGTATGACATGATCTTACCGAAGTACAAAGCCTCGCGAATGTCTTCAACAGTTGCGTCGACATCACCTTCGAAGTTGAATTCTGGACCAGCCAAAACCTTAGAAGCAGCCACACGGTCTTCCTTCATTGCTGAAATGTAACGTGCGTAAACTGATTCCGTAATCAATGATTGTGGGGCACCAACTTCAAGAGCTGATTGTGATGACCACTTTCCAGTTCCCTTGTTTCCGGCACGATCCAAAATCATATCTACCATTGGCTTACCTGAACCCAAATCGTCATCACGCGTCAAAATATCAGCCGTGATTTCGATCAAGTATGAGTCCAACTCACCCTTGTTCCACTCAGCAAACGTTCCTGCCAAAGCATCCTTGTCCAACTTCAACAAGCGCTTCAACAAGTCGTATGACTCAGTGATCAATTGCATATCACCGTACTCGATACCGTTGTGCACCATCTTTACGTAGTGACCAGCACCATTAGGTCCGATGTAGGCAACCGTTGGCTTACCATCTTCAGGCGCCTTAGCGGCAATTTCCTTCAAGATTGGCTCAACCAAATCATAAGCTTCGCGTTGTCCACCAGGCATCATTGAAGGGCCTTGCAAGGCTCCCAACTCACCACCTGATACACCCATTCCGATGAAGTTGATGCCTGATTCAGCAAGCTTCTCTGAACGGCGCATCGTGTCCTCAAAGAACGTGTTTCCACCGTCAATCAAAATGTCACCCTTCTCCAAGAATGGTAGCAATTCTTCAATAACAGCGTCAGTTCCTGCACCGGCCTTGACCATCAACAAAATACGACGTGGGGCCTTAATTGACTTCACGAATTCCTCGACAGTGTAACCAGGTACAAACTTCTTATCTGAGTGCGTTTGTACCAAATCTTCAGTACGAGCGCTTGAACGGTTGTATACCGCAACCGTGTAGCCACGTGATTCCACGTTCAAGGCCAAGTTACGACCCATTACGGCCAAACCAACAACACCAAAATCTGCAGTTGCCATGTTTTATTATCCTCCAAAGTGTGTCCTTAATCCCTCGATTGACTATAAGTCTAGTCTTCTTTATTTTAATGTCAAAACAAAAAGTGTCTGTGAATTAAATGTGAAGTTGTTTATGACATATACAAAAATTAGATAATCCTATGACAATAGGCTGTATTGCTAATTTTTGCAAAGAAAAACCCACGCGAATGCATGGGTTAGTTTCATTATTCATATTGCGCCAAAACGGCAGCGACAACGTCATCGCTAGCTGAAGTCGTCATGAAACGACCCATTGGCGTAATCTCATGACGATCTTTAAAGGCTAGCTTCTTTGTTTCAACTAGCATGACCGTCAAATTATTTTCCGTCAAAAAGAGTTGACCAGGCTTACCTAGCTTACCCTTCGTGTGCTTACCAATACGCCAGCTGTGAAAATCAGCTGCCGTTAGCGGATTTTCCTTTGGCTCATAAGCGCCACTGTTACTTTGCGTCATCACAACGCCAATTAATTCTGCTGTTGGATATTTATCTGCCATGTTTAACCTCGGTAGTATGCCCACGGTACTTGTGGATCGAATTGCTCATCAGTTGAGACAACGAGCCCCTTCTTAAAGCGCGTCAACAACCAGAAACGGAGTGGCTCAGGGATACCAAGCATCTCAAAATCGCTCGTTGAGATAGCATAACGAATCCCTTTTTCATCATTATTCATAACTTTTTGCACCCAGTTTGGATCGACAATCAGCTCACGCGCAATCGCAGCCCCATCAACGCCCGCTTGCACAAGTGCTTCAACTTGTTCTGGCGTACGCAACAAGCCAGCGACAATCAACGGAATGTCACCCAAAATTGCCTTGTACTTGGCATAAAGTGGCTCCTTATCTTCCTTATTCATAAATGGCGTTTGGAACGCATCCTTTAATGAAATATGGAAGTATGAAATTGGTCGCTTGATAATTTCTTGCGCCATCGCTAATGAATCCGTAAAGCGAATACCAGGCGTCGTTGGCTCTTCAGGTGATTGACGGTAACCAATAATGAATTGCTCATCCGCAAATTCATCACGCGCTGCGACTACGGCATCCAAAACTGCTAAACCGTAACGCATGCGGTCGTTCAAATCACCACCCCATTCATCAGTGCGTTGGTTGGCGTGCTCTGAGAAGAATTGTTGCATCGCATACATGTTGGCACCGTGTAACTCAACACCGGCAAAGCCAGCTGCAATCGCGCGGCGAGTTGCTTCACCAAAGTCGGCGATACTTTGACGAATTTCCTCATCGGTCATCGGACGTGGCGTGGCCATCCCTGGTTGGTGACCTGGTACATCAGAAGGGCCAACGACGTCATCGTGCAATACCGCTGCCGTTTGTGCAATACGGCCACCAAACGACAATTGCAAAACCGGCACTGATCCACGGTTCTTAATCACGTCCGCAATCTTCTTCAACCCTGAAATCTTCTCATCAGAGTCAATGCCAATTTGACCAACGTATGTCTTACCGGCCATTGAAACGTATGCCATTTCAACGATAACCAAACCAGGTCCACCAGCACGCATCTTATAGTAGTTCACCTCATCATCAGTCACAACACCAGTCGCAAAAGATGATCGCAAAGTCGTTGGTGGAAATACGACGCGATTCTTTATTTCAACACCATTCGCCAACTTGAATGGTTCAAGGAATTTATAACTCATTGTCATTAACTCTTTCTTATTATTAGTGACACTATTATAGCATTATGTACAACTATTAAATTTTTGCACCTCTTTTTCTTGCGGAAACATCACCATGTACTTACAATAAATCTATTCATTTCATTGTTAACATTTTCAAGCAAAGAAGGGGACACAAACATGAAGTTTGAAACAAAGGTTATTCACGGTGGTACACAAGGGGATCCAGTTACTGGTGCTGTTACCACACCCATTTACCAAACATCAACCTATCACCAAAAGGAGCTAGGTGGTGGCGCTAAGTATGAGTACACGCGCGGTGAGAACCCTACCCGCTTCGCTTTGGAGTCAGTTATGGCTGACATTGAAAACGGAACGGATGGATTTGCCTTTTCATCAGGAATGGCTGCTATCCACGCCACAATGAGTTTGTTGAAGGCCGGCGACCACATCGTCATGGCCAACGACGTTTACGGCGGAACTTTCCGCTTGGTTAACCGCATCATGGCCGAGTTGGGCATTAAGTTTACGGCGGTTGATACGGCTGATAGCGATGCTTTGAAGGCCGCAATGACACCAGAAACAAAGATGGTTTACTTGGAATCACCTTCTAACCCATTGATGCACGTGACGGATATTGCTGAAGCATCAAAGATTGCCCACGAAGGTGGCGCAATTGCTGTGGTTGATAACACATTCGCTTCACCATACAACCAAAACCCATTGGACTTGGGTGCTGACGTGGTTGTTCACTCAGGAACGAAGTACTTGGGTGGTCACGCCGACCTATTGTCAGGATTCGTGGTCGTGAAGGACGCTAAGTTGGCTGAGCGCATTAAGTTCATCCAAATGTCTATTGGTGCAGTCTTGTCACCACAAGATTCATACATGGTGCAACGTTCAATTAAGACGTTGGCTTTGCGTGTGCAACGCCACAACGAAAACGCGATGGCCTTGGCTGAGTTCTTGAACAACCACCCAAAGGTTGCCAAGGTTTACTTCCCTGGTTTGCCAGGTACGCCTGATCACGAGATTGCTAAGAAGCAAATGCGTGGTTTCGGTGGCATGATGTCAATCGAGCTACAACCTGGTTTGGATGTTAAGAAGTTTGTTGAGAACTTGGATGTCTTCTTGTTGGCTGAGTCACTTGGTGGTGTTGAATCATTGATTGAAGTACCAGCAGTGATGACCCACGCTTCTATCCCACGCGAGATTCGCATTGCTAACGGCATCAAGGATGAGTTGGTTCGTATCTCAGTAGGTATTGAAGATATCGACGACTTGATTGTCGACATGTCAAAGGGTTTGGATGCCTTGTAATATTGATAAAGTAAACTCCCCAACGATTTCGATCGTTTGGGGAGTTTTTTCGTTATGTAGTTTTGTGGTGCGTGTCCGCGCCATTCGGTTGCCCCAATTTGAACTGGTCGCGACCGTAACGGAGCTCGCTCCGTGAAGGAAGTGTAGCCGGCATCCTTTGAAGGATGTAAGCCGGCTACTAGATAGTTCCGCGCACCCATGCCTCGACGCAACGCGTCGACACACACCGCCAACTTAAAACCAACCAAAAGTGCAAAATAAAAACCGCGTGAACGTATATCTACGTTTCACGCGGTTTTTCAGTAAGCTACTGATAAAGTCAAATTACTTTGACTCCAATTCAGCCTTACCCTTGGCCCATTGTTGGATGTTAACAACTTCAGCCACACGAGCCTTCTTTGCAGAATCGTGTGATGTTGGTCGCTTACGAGCCCATGAGTTGTATGGTGATTGAACAGCCATGATCATTTCCTCCATTTATGTTATCGATAACTTTACCAGTATACCGATAAAAACAAAGTGCGTCAAACTTTTATCCCAAATCCGTCAATTTTTCATCGCGTATAAGTTGTGAACACCAGGTTCGCGCCGTATACTAAGGTTACTATGATTACACAAAAAACAACTTTCCCAGATTTCGTCTGGTTCCAAGTACATGATATGACTCCTGGGGAACGAGAATGGTTGACCAAAGACCAACTCATTCCCAATGAACTCCTAAGTTATGCCGTCGACCCATACGAAAGTGCCCGTATGGAATATGACGAAGCAGCTGATTTGACGTTGATGATTTTTGACGTCGTCACACCAACATCACCTCGTGCTACAACTGAACCCGTTGGCATGCTCTTTAGTAATGACCAACAACGCCTCTACACCTTCACTCGTGAGGAAACGGATTACGTAGACAGCTACCTAAGTGGTACCGAAGTCAGCCGCCGTCCCTTGCCCGACCACGCCACGCCGCTTGATGTCATTTTGAATGGTACAGAGCTACTTTCTTCAAAGTTTATGTCGGCAATTCTTGAAATCAATCGCCGTCGTACGCCAATTCAAAGTGAAATTCGCAAGACGAAGCAAACGCAAAAGACGATCGATCAATTGATGGATTTGCAGACGGATTTGATTTACTTATTGAATTCTTTGCACACCGACCGCGACTTGCTACGTAGCTACAAGGCACGCCACAACATTCAATTGACTGATCACCAATCAGAACGTATTGATGACGTTACGGTCGAGTTGCAACAAGCCATCGACACCGGTGAGTTGTCACAACTAGTTACCAACCGCGTTTCAGACGCCTTTGTTAACCTAGCCAATTCAAACCTGAACTGGACAATGAAGCTGTTGACGGTCTCATCAATCGTCCTAACAGTGCCCAACATTGTGTCAGGGTTCTTCGGTCAAAACGTTGACCTTCCCTTCATGCACACCCACATGGGCTGGATTGTGACGCTCATCATCACCTTTATTATGATGACCATCACAACAATCGTTCTTTGGCGTTCAGGATTTTTCCGCAAATAACCACTTACAGCAGAGCCTTTTTCAGGTTCTGCTTTTTCTATTTTTCTTGTGGATAACCTGTTGAAAAGCAGCTAACCTTCCCACAAAAAAATGAGACTTATCCACAAAACTCCAGACTTTTGCACACCTACTTGTGGATAAAGCGGTGCAAAAAAGCCGACTGCAACTAAATGCAATCGGCTAATTTCGTTTACTTCAAATGTAATTTGTGCGCGATAGTTGCTGCGCGTTGGCCAAGAACACTTTCACCAACGTGAGTCTTCAGCATTGCAACACCGTAGATACCAGCACCAACTAGACCAACCACAACCGTAACAACCAATTGTGCCATCTTCGTATCAGGCACGAATAGCGTCAACGTGTTCGTCAAAAGCGCTACCACAGCGTACATAACCAAGCCCCAGAATAGGATAACCATCAATGAGAAATTGAATGGTGCCCATTCGATGGCATATAGCACACTAAGTCGGCGGATTGAAATAATCAAGCCAACCGCAAAGGCTAGGACCGTCGCCATCAAAGGACCGGCACCTTGCAGCCAAATCGTCAAAGGCACTTGCAAGATCAACTTCAAGATCAAAATCAATCCCAACACCTTCACCGTGAATGACAACTCATTCAACCCTTGGTAGATGGCCAAGACAACCATGTACAAGCCCAATGCAATGGCCGTGAAGCTGGCGAATTGCAAGATTAACGTTCCATTTGTTGCATCATTCGTGTTATAGAACAGAATGTATAGTGGATGTGCAACGGCGGCCATCCCCAATGAGGCAGGCACCATCACAAACGCTAGCAACTTAAAGGCGAATTGAATTTGATCACCAATATTCTCGCGGTCACCAATCTCTTTAGCACGTGCCAACAT